>ENA-ORPF01000023-ORPF01000023.1-human-gut-metagenome-genome-assembly--contig:-NODE-23-length-138969-cov-6.652224_pt1 | contig 138969 bp, 136 predicted proteins | sample MGYA00242140_ERZ509070 | MGnify/ENA primary metagenome ERZ509070 (study PRJEB26280, sample SAMEA2338713) | human gut metagenome | biome: human gut; feature: human-associated habitat; material: faeces... | reverse complement strand
CGTTCCTTAATTCCATTTGGTGTTTCTGGCCATTTTCCTTGTCGATACAATTCGATACAGTTTCTTTTGTACTCATAAGAGTAGCGCATAAAAATACCCTCCTTACTGGTTTTGTCCAGTAAAGAGGGTACATATCAAAATACAGAAGGGCGCATTCATTCTAGCAATAAATAGCAAAAAAACTACTTACTCAGTTTATACCGCCTTCCCGTCCATCGCAGGAATTATTTGCGAAACAATTAGGCAGGTATTCTGGCTCTGCTTCATCGCTTACTCTGCCTTCCCAGTTTCCTAGTGACACAGAAAGAGCTCGCTCCACATTACAGCTGCGGGACAGCGCAGGATTTTAACCTGCTTCCCTATTAAGTATTAAATACACCTAATTATTTTCTCTATATAATTTTAAAATATTAATAATATCTAATACCACTAACGAAGTATATCATTTGCTTCATATTTCTGTCAAGAATAATTTACAAATAGTTTATCCTTTATTTTGGGAATTTTTAGAGTATTTATCATCCTAACAATAATATTTATCATGAAAAGAAAAATGCTATCTAGATTCTTTCCTCTAGATAGCATTTTTAATCTTAAAATTTTTTATATTGTCATTTAAAGGTCAAAGCAGTTTTCCCACTGCAACGCCCAAAGCTGCGCTCATTAGTCCCAAAATTATACTTCCACCTACATACGCCAATGCAGCGAATATTTTCTCCTCCTGCAGCAGCATCAATGTTTCATAGCCAAAGGAGGAAAATGTAGTAAAGCCTCCCAAAAAGCCAACACATAAAAGTAAGCGCCAAGACGCAGACAGCATTCCACGCTCTATAATCATGGTCATAATTAGGCCCATAAAAAAGCAACCAACGATATTAATTACAAAGGTACCATAGGGCAAAGCACTGCCTATTATGCGACTTATAAAATTTCCTAGGCAGAAACGGCTCACTGCTCCTAACGCGCCGCCTGCTGCAATACTTAACAGCTCCATTAATGGGTACCATGAACAATGGTGATACCTGCTGCTTCCAGCTCGTCGGCAATAGCCTTAATAGTTGGACACAGATGCTTTTCACCGCTTTCATCCTTCTTGCTTGTGCAATGACTTAAATGCAGTGTATCAATTTCCAGAGCCTTCATACGTTCTATTTTCTTTCTAATTCCTTCTTGATTTTCCAGCTTAGAAGCACCACAGCCATTACAGGTCCACATAGCCATCAGACGCAGCTCTTCCTCGCCATATTGCTCAAAGGCTTTTTCTTTATCATACATAGCACGCAAGCATCCTGCACCAGAGCATGATGCAGAAGTTTTTAAACAGCGCAGAATAGCGATTTTCTTCATAGTATACCTCCTAAAATTTCATTACCATAGGCATATCTTAAAGCATATTGATAAATTTTTACTGTGTTATAGTATCATATATAGCAAGTGTATAGTCAATACTATTTTCCGAAAATCATGTCAATAGGCTCATCTGCATAACACTTTCTCAATCATTATAACAGCGTATCTTTATCTGAATTTTCATAGCTATCACCAACCAAATATTTACCCAACACTCTTATAGCTGAAAAAACAGCAGCTCTATTTCAGAACTGCTGCTTTCTTGAGATTTTGTTTTTTACAGTACTACTGCATCGTTCATGAGCATAGGCAGCTGACGCTTGCCGTCCTTGCTCATGCGATAAAGGCGCAGACGCTCAATATCTGCCATTTCTACAGGCAGATCCAGTTCATAGGCCTCATTCAATGCATTAAGCAGATCAACGGCCTTCATACTGCCGGTTTGAGTAATTTTACATTCAAAGGTAAAGATTGTTTTGTCTTCCTTGAGTTCTACATTAAGCTTAGGAATATAGAATTTAACATCAATTTCCTTAACCTTGTCTTTTTTCTTGGGAGCTGCCTTTTTAAAGAGCAGACTCTCTCTTGCATTAAAATCTGCTACTGCAAGAGAGATATCCTTAGCATAGGGCAGAGTTACACGATAGTCCGCACCTGCAGCCTGTGCCATCAGGGCAGCGTGATGAGTATCAACAGCATCAGCAGCGATAACACGAATACCACGTGGCAAAGCCTTGCTGAGTGCTCTGGCTGCAGTTTCAACCTCTACAGGCTCTGCCAGCTCAATTTCTACAAACTCAGTATAGCTGACAACACCTACACCAAGGGCAGATGCCAAAGAAAACTTCAAATGAGGATTAAAGCCTTCAGAATAGGCTGCGGGAAGCTTAGCACGACGAATTGCACGGCTAATGGTTCGAGAATATTCCAAGTGGGAGATAAAACGGATATCACGGTCTTTAGTGATTTGCAGACGAATTTTCATTATGCCTTAACCTCCCCTTTATAATCAATAATATTTACGCCCAGTTTTTGGCAAACACCACAGCCAGTACAGGTACTGCGACGGCAGTCATGGGTGAGCTGTTGAGCCTGAGCCTTTTGCCATTCATTCCACAGGAAGCGGCGTGCTACACCAGGTTGGACATGCTCCCAGGGGAACACTTCGTCCTGACCACGGTCACGAGAAGCGTAGAAGTCCTTATCCAGACCAACCTCTGCCAAAGCCTCCAGCCAACGCTCATAGGAGAAGCAATCGCTCCATCCATCAAAGCGGGCACCATTTTTCCAGGCAGTCAAAAGAGCCTTGCCTACGCGACGGTCACCACGTGCAAATACGGCTTCGATAATACCAGTCTTGGCATCGTGATATTGGAATGTAATATTTTTTACCTTCAATGCATCCTTCAGCAAAAATTGTTTACGGCGAATGTTTTCCAAATCATTTTGACCAAACCATTGAAAAGCAGTATAGGGTTTGGGAACGAAGGAAGAAGCACTTACAGTAACGCGGCAACCACGTTTGCCAGTAACCTCATAATATTTATACTGAACTTTTTTAGCTAAATCAGCAATAGCTAACACATCTTCGTCAGTTTCAAAGGGCAAACCAATCATAAAGTACAGCTTAACACCGCTCCAACCAGACTCAAAAGCTGCACCAACTGCATTCATCAGGTCCTCTTCAGTAACGCCCTTATTGATAACGTCACGCATCTTTTGACTGCCTGCTTCAGGAGCAAAGGTCAAGCCGCTTTTACGAACTGCCTGAACCTCTTTAGCAATATCAACGCTGAAGCTGTCAATACGCAGAGAAGGCAGGGAGACGCTGACACGCTCGTCCTTAAATTCTTCAATCATGTCATGAACCATAGGTGCCAGGCAGGAATAATCAGCACTGCTCAGAGATACAAGGCTTATTTCATTATAACCGGTATTATCAACCAGCTTGCGAGCCAGTTCCTTGAGAACCTCGGGACGACGTTCACGTACAGGACGGTAAACCATGCCTGCATGACAGAAACGACAGCCTCTGCTGCAGCCACGGAAAAGCTCCAGCATAATTCTATCGTGAACAATTTCACCAAAGGGTACGATGGGTGCGTCAGGGAAATCAATAGTGTTCATATCCATAACAACGCGTTTTTCTACAGTTGCAGGAGCATCCTCACGAATGGGACGTACTGCAGCTACAGTATTGTCCTCATTGTAGCTAACTTCGTAGAAAGAAGGAACATAAATACCATTAATTTTTACAACCTCGCTCAGAAAGCCTTGACGGCCACCTTGACGGCCATTACGTTTCCAGGCTTTATAGCACTCCATTACCTCGTGCATTACCTCTTCACCTTCACCAATAACAGCAAAGTCGATGAAGTCAGCCAGGGGTTCAGGGTTAAATACACAAGGACCGCCAACAATTACAAATGGGTGCGCATCAGTACGGTCTGCTGCCAAAACAGGAATACCACCCAAATCCATCATATTGAGAATATTGGTATAGCTCAGCTCATACTGCAGAGTAAAGCCTACAATATCACAGTCGCATAAACGCTTTTCAGTTTCCAGGGTACGCAGGGGAATATTGCGTTCACGCATTTTAGCTTCCATGTCAATCCAAGGAGCATAAACACGTTCTGCAGCTACACCTTCCTGCTTATTCAGCAGATGGTATAAGATTTTAAAGCCCAGGTAGCTCATGCCAACCTCATACACATCAGGGAAAGCCAAGGCAATAGTTGCCTCTACTTCTTCAGCAGGCTTTACAATACTGCCAAATTCACCGCCAGTATAGCGGGCAGGCTTTTGTACACTGCTTAATATATCAATGGTCAATTCCTTCTCCATAAGTCCTCCTTAAAATTGCAGCATATTCTTACGTACTTTTATATTTAGCAAAATCGCTACCAGCATTAGATTCGTAGTCAACGAGCTGACACCGTAGCTTAAAAATGGCAGGGGTACGCCAGTTACAGGCATAATGCCAATGGTCATGCCTACATTTACCATAATATGGAACATAAACATAGAGGTTACGCCAACAGCCAACAATGTACCAAAATCATCATCAGCATCTATAGCAATCGCAATGCCTCGCCAAATAATTATCATATACAGTATTAAAATCAGGGCACAGCCTATAAAGCCAAATTCTTCACCGGCAACAGCAAAAATGAAGTCGGTGTGGTTCTCCGGCAAAAAGTTCAGCTGACTTTGAGTACCCTCCAGCCAACCCTTACCTAAAAGGCCACCGCTGCCAATAGCAATTTTAGATTGAATTACGTGGTAGCCGCTGCCATAGGGATCCAGCTCAGGATTTAAAAACACACGAATTCTGTTTTTCTGATAATCCTTCAAAATCATCCAAAAGGCTGGCAAAAGTGCCATACATAGTATTCCTAGTCTAAAGAACCACTTATACTTGAAACCGCTGACAAAAATCATACCTACAAGGATAGCAATAAAGGTTAGGGATGTTCCTAAGTCTGGCTGCTTCATTACCAAAATAAAGGGCACAAAGATATAAGCGAAAACAGGCAGATAGTCCTTAAAGCTTTCCAGCCATTCAATACGTTTGTCCATAAAGCTTGCCAAGCAAACAATCAGTATTACCTTAGCAAACTCACTAGGCTGAAAGGATATTGGACCTATTTGAATCCAACGCTGTGCACCAAGCTGGGCATGTCCGAAAAGCATTACTGCCAAAAGCAGAATTAAATTAAAAATATAAAGCTTAGTCGCATAATTTTTTAAGAGTCGGTAGTCAAAGGCCAGTGATATTGCTACCAGTATCATTGTAAAGGCCATAAACATACTTTGTCTTTCTACATGCCAGGCCTTGCCAGTACTTATAGCAAAGGAATGAGTTGCACTATCTACAAGTCCAAGGCCACAGCCCATGAGCATCAGGACGGCAAAAATCAGCCACCAGTCCAGATTTCTCAAAATACGTCTTACATCCACTTCGGACTCCTTTCCGCACTTATCAAGCGTATTTACATTGGACTACAGATAATACCTGTAGTCCGTACATTTTATCAGCAATAACCTGCACTACATTTCGTAGTCAGAAGTTTTTCGTACTACTGCTGTTTCCTCTCTGAGGCAGCCTCAGTTTCAGGCTTCTCTTCCGGCATCCAACCACGCTCACGGAAATATTCCTCAAAGGCCTTATAAACAATGGGACCTGCTGCAGTAGAACCATAACCACCTTGTTCGACAATACAAACTACTACAAGCTCAGGATCTTCTACAGGACCATAGGCAACAAACAGCCCATGGTCACGTCCATGGGAGTTTTCTGCAGTACCTGTCTTGCCTGCTATCTTGCGAGGAAGTGCATTAAAGTAGGATGCAGTACCACCCTCCTGAGTGGTTGCACTCATACCCATACGCATGTAGTCAATAGTTTGCTGTGAAATATCAATATGCTTGCCCCCAGCGCGCTTCGGTACAGCATATTGACTGCCGTCAGCATTTAAGATGGAATCAACAAGATAGGGCTGATACTGAGTACCGCCATTTGCAACAATACTGAGCATCATTGCAAGCTGAATAGGAGTAGCCAGGTTAAAGCCCTGTCCGATGGCAGCATTAAAGGTATCACCTAACCGCCAGTCCTCATTCCAGATTTCACGCTTTACCTGCTTAGAAGCTACAAGACCACTGCTTTCACCCTCCAGGTCAATGCCTGTGGGCTTGCCAAAGCCATAAATACGTGCATATTTAGCAATATTATCAATGCCAACACGATAACCAAGCTCGTAAAAATACACGTTATCTGACATTGCCAGACCTTTAATAAAATCAAGCCAGCCCAAAACCTCGCCGCCGGCATTACCCATGGTAGGAACCAGCGGATGGTGACCACCATCGTAGATAAGTTCGTCCAAGGTTACCTTCTTCAGCTCAAAGGCTGCACTACCTGTAACAATCTTAAATGTAGAGCCAGGCGGATATTCACCGCTAATAACCTTATTATTCATAGGATAGTTACGGTCATTATTAATTTTATCCCAATCCTTGGAGGAAATACCGTTAACAAAAAGATTAGGATCATATCCTGGTCTGCTTACCATTGCTCTAACAGCACCACTGCGGGGATCAATGGCCACAACTGCTGCTGCACGAGCACCTGGAGCAATACCATAGCGACGCAAATCATTTAAATGCTGATCGGTAAATTTTTCCAGAGCTGACTGCAGTCTAAAATCTATGGTCAGCTTAAGATTTTTACCAGGAACAGGCTGCATGGTGTCAAAATGCTGCACCACATTACCTGCTACATCTACCTCCTCCATAAAGGCACCGTCAGTACCACGAAGGTATTTATCATAGCTTTTTTCAATTCCGGCCTTGCCGACAATACTGCCCTGGGGAACATTAAAAAGCTTGTTTTCAATTTCATATGCACTTACCTCGCCTACATATCCTAAAGCATGCACAGCAAGCTCCTTGAAGGGATATGTACGAACAGGCTGTACCTCCAAAAGCACGTCGGGAAGATTGCGGCGTTGTTCCTCAATCTTTGTAACCATATCAGGCGTAAGATTGCTTCTAAGCCTTACTGGCTCATAAAAATTACGACTTTCCTTAATACGCTCATTTATCTCAGACAAAGGCATATCAATCAGCTTACTGAGTCTTTCCAGCATTTGAGGATCATATTCTGTCTGCTTCTGCAGTGAAACAGCATAGCCAGGCAGATTATTTACCAGCTCCTTACCGTCCTTATCCAAAATAAGTCCTCTAGGTGCAACTATTTTAGACTGACGCAGCCTGTTGCCATCGGACTGAGCCGTATAGTAATCACCGCGCCACAGCTGTAGATAAACAAGACGTCCTAGGAGAACGACGAAAAGCATAACGCACATAAGCAGCATCATATGCAGCCTTACAAGATTGTGTTTGTTAAGCATGTTGTCCTCCCTCTAAATCAATACTTAATATCATTTTGCTGCGTCCAAATATGGACATAGCGGATAAAGAAAAGCATTGGCACAACCAGCAGCATATTTCCCAGGCAATAGCCAATACTAGCCCACGAAAAATCAAGAAACAGACCCCAGCGTCCGCCACTGCGAATAACCTCTATCCACCAGTAGAGAAAACGGATAGCTACACTAATGCAGCCAATTATAAAAACATGGACCTTGTAGTTATCCTTAAAAATCTTTTCCTTTGTTGCACCAATAAAATAACCCATTACTGTTCTTGTCAGCATATGGAAGCCAAAAATACCTGTAGTCATTGCGTCCTGCAGGAAGCCTACACCAAGACCTGCCGCAGCTCCTAGAGCATCTCCTGCTAAAAGAGCGTAGCAATAAACCGCCATTAGGGGCAAGTCAAAGGATATCCATCCAGAATAAAATACAGAGCAGGAGCCCTGAATCACCAATAAAAACAGAAATAGGACGGGCCAAATCAGTCTCCTCATTGTGCTCGTCCTCCCTGCTTAGCAAAGTCAATTTTCGGTTCGGGGGTAAAGCCTGTTATTACCAGTACATGCTCCGCATCAGCAATATCTGCAGCAGGAATAACCTTTGCCTCCTGCAGCAGGCCGACACTGTCCATACGAACCTCCTTAACAGTACCGATAAGAATATCAGCCGGATGAGTACCACTATAGCCACTGGTAACGATTACGTCGCCCTCTTTAATGCTTGCCTCACGATACACATGCTCCAAAATCAGCTGTCCCTTGGAAGTACTATGACCGCCAATAACACCAACAGCACGTGAATCACTGCGCAGTACACGAGCGCCTACGCGGCAATTAGTAGATGTCAAAAGCAGCACTCTGGAATAGTCGTCATATACCTCATCGACAACACCAATCAGTCCACCGTTAACGACAGCCTGATTCACCTTTACGCCTTTATCTGCGCCAATATCAATATAGACACTATCACGCAAATCACCATAATTACGTGCAATAATCTTGCCTGCGACAACAGTCTGAGAGCGATGCTGTTCCTTGTAGTCAAGCAAACGCCGCAGCTGCTGATTTTCCGCATAAATGGAGGCCATATGAATATTGGCATAGCGCAGTTCATCATTGCTTCTTTTTAATTCTTCATTTTCACTTTGCAAAACTGTTACTGCCTTCCAATAGCCACGAATGCTGTCACCAGCGTGTCCTAAAGAAGTAAGGCCGCTTTCCATAGGCAGGACGACAAAGGAAACTGCTTTGTTAACCACAGGAAAACGGCTTTTGCCAGACACAGCTAAGGCCAGCATCCCTAGCATTACAAACGCAAACAGTATGCAAAGCATACTTTTCTTACTCATTTGATTACCTTTTCCGGCATCATGCGCGCCGGCATCTAAAGCCGCAAGCTCAGCATTATTTGCTGGTCATGAAGCCCTTACGATAAATGTCAATATTTTCTACTGCAATACCAGTACCAAGAGCAACACAGTTCAGTGCCTCATCAGATACAAATACCGGCATCTGGGTCTCTCTGGAAATAAGACGGTCCAAATTGCGCAGCATGGAGGAACCACCGGTCATCACAATGCCACGGTCCATAATATCTGCAGAAAGCTCAGGCGGAGTGCGCTCCAATGTATTTCTTACAGCATCAACAATGGTGCTGATAGGCTCTTCAACAGCCTCGCACACATGGTTAGCATTAACCTCAATACTGCGGGGCAGACCACTCAAAAGGTCGCGTCCGCGAACCTCTATAACAGGAGGATTATCTACAGGCATTGCAGTGCCAATTTCAATTTTAATATTCTCGGCAGTACGCTCGCCAATGAACATATTAAAAGTTTTACGAATATATTGTGCAATAGCCTTGTCAATAGTGTCGCCGCCGGTGCGAACGCTTTTGCTTACAACAATACCGCCCAAGGAAATTACAGCAACCTCGCAGGTACCACCGCCAATATCAACAACCATGCTGCCGGTTGCCTCCTGAACAGGAAGACCTGCACCAATAGCAGCAGCCATGGGCTCTTCAATAAGATATGCCTCACGAGCGCCTGCTTCGATAGTAGCGTCAATAACTGCACGCTTTTCAACCTCGGTTACACCAGAGGGTACGCCTACCAGAATACGGGGGCGTACAATGCTTCTTGAGCTCATTGCCTGCTTGATGAAATACTTCAGCATGGATTGAGTAATTTCATAGTCAGCTATAACGCCGTCCTTCATAGGACGAATAGCTATAATATTGCCAGGAGTACGACCAATCATGCGCTTAGCCTCAGCACCAATAGCCAATACCTCCTTAGTATCTTTTTCAACAGCAACAACGGAGGGCTCGCGAATGATAATGCCCTTATCCTTGCAGTGAACCAGGATATTGGCTGTGCCCAGATCTATACCCATATCATTGGACATACTATTCAAAAAACTAAAGTTGGGGAATTTGAAGTTCATTTCCACCAGTCCTCCTAAATCTCTAAAGCTCCATTTTCCTGAAAGCTATAATAAATTCCGTCACCGATAACAATATGATCCAATAGTGGTATTCCCAGAGTTTTTCCTGCCTGACAAAGCAATGCCGTCAGCTCCCTATCCTCTCTGCTGGGATTAGGGTCGCCAGAGGGATGATTATGAGCCACTACAATAGCAGCCGCATGCCTTAATATTGCAGGCTGATAAACCTCTCGTGGATGCACTAAAGATCCTGTAAGGGTACCTTCGGAAATAATTTCTTCGCCAATAATTCTATTTTTAGTATTTAAAAATACTGCCACGAATTGTTCCTTTGTCGCATATCTGAGCCAAGGCATCAGATAATCTGCTACCTGTCTCGGACCCCCCAAATGAACCTTTTCTATGGTCTTTGCCGATGCCAAACGACGTCCTAGCTCCAGTGCTGCCAACACCGTTGCCGCCTTGGCCCGCCCCAACCCCTTAATGTAGGTTAGTTCGTTAACATCTGTAATTCCTGCCAGGCGGTTGTACAACCCGCCATTGGCTGTCATTTCACTGCTTATTTCCAGAGCAGACTTTTCAGCCGTCCCGGTACGCAGCAAAATGGCTACAAGCTCTGCATCAGTCAAAGCTCCAGGACCACGCAATAGCATTTTCTCACGGGGTCTGTCATTAACGGGAATATCCCGCATATGTTTAAAACCTTCGGTACTACTCCTATTTATACTGCCAAGAGTATTATTCAGATAGCTCCACTCCTAATTCTTTAAACATCGTGTACATCATGGTCAAAGGCAAGCCAACAACATTGTTATAACAGCCATCAATTTTCTCCACCAGAACAGCACCTTGGCCCTGAATTCCATAGGCACCGGCCTTGTCCAATGGCTCTCCTGTAGCTACGTAGCCAGTAATTTCCTGCTCAGTCAGGCTGCGGAAAAACACCTTGGTTACGCACACACGCCCTAAGACCTTGCCCTTATAGAAAATTGCTACACCTGTCATAACCTGATGATCACGTCCCGAAAGACGCTTTAACATCATGGCTGCATCAGCAGCATCCTTTGGCTTACCCAAAATAACATTGTCTACTACAACTACGGTATCAGCTCCTATTACAGGAAGCTCATCACCAAGCTTTTCAGCTACCCAACGTCCTTTGCCAAGAGCGTTGGCTAGCACAACATCCTTTGCTTCAGAAGCAGACCCACCTGCCTCCTCAAAGGCAGAGGGATGAACCCGTGCCTCCCAGCCCAACTGAGAAATAAGCTCTAGTCTGCGGGGAGAGGCAGACGCCAACACAACCTGCATTTGCAACTAGCTCCTTATTTACCCATGTCAATAACCATCTTCTCTACCTGAATCTCATAAACTACAGGCTGCTTACCATTGCGGACAGCATCACGCTTAAAGATTCGAGCATAGTAGGTGGTTACGATGAGCCAGAGAATTACACCGCCAATAATAAAATACAGGCTATCCATATGGAAAAAGGTTGCCAGACTATGACCGAAGGCCACGCCTGCCAGTACACCTGTAATCGGCAGTCCATAAACAATCATATTTGCCTTAGTTTTTTCCAAATCACGATATTCCGCACCAACAATATTGCCAGGCTTGGCATTTATCGGATTCCAGCAATCAAGGTACTTGGGAAGATTCTTCAGCTCGCTTTCGGTTTTATCAACCTTAACCTCACAGCGTTCTCCCTGCACCTTTGTTACAATACCTCTAATCTCAGCCATTATCTACAAAACCTCTCTCAGTATACTATCCCTTAGTAGGGCAATTTAAATACATACCAGTAGCCGAATCCGAAAACTACAACATAAATAGCCAGGAATACTAAAATTCCCTGCCAGCATACAGGATAACCAAAGTTGATATCCTCGCCAAAAATACCACGTCTGTTAAAAAAGGTATATTTCTTGCGTTTTCTGAACCAGGCCATTTTATTTTCAGGACCTACCAGCTTAGCAATTAAATAAATATAAATAAAAGCACCAAAGAAAACCTGCATAACTCTGGCACAAATGGCCACAGATTCTACATTTTCCAAACCTTCCACTATGGAAATACCTCCCTCAATAGTCCTTACTCTTACAGTTCAATATACTTATCCGGCATTTGACGACGGAGCTGCTTCACAAAATCATCACTGCCCTTGAAAATCAGGCCAGCCAGCTTGTTTTTCTTGCCCTCAGTAAATACCAGCAGACGTTGCTGATTGCCGTCCAAAGAATTGTAGCGGTGAATGTAATGGCTGATTTTAGTTTTACGGAAAAAGCTCTTCACATAACGATTAGTAAAGCTTTCAGTACGTGTTAAATCGACCATATAGCTGCGTTTGATACCCAGACCATGGCTGATAACCTCAAGTCTGTGGTCCTTGTACAGAATCAGGGTATACTTGAACATTACACGCCAAATCCACAGGCACAGCAGGCACAAATCAATTCCCCAGCCTAAAAGCACCAAGCGGCCTGTCTCCTGATAGCTGTTCCATTCGTAAACAAACAGGCAGCCAATCAAAATCAAAGCAATACCGGCGATAACCTTTCTATCCCAGCTTGTTTCAGTCGTTTCACGATATATTTCTTCCAACGAAATTCCCTCCAATTAAGTCATTATCTACAGCTTTTCCAAGCTTTACAATCTTATTCATTATATCAAATTTTTTCTATAAAGCATATACCTTTCACATAAGAAAATGTGAAATTTATGAGAGTAGTCACGCAAAAGGACGACTAGTCACTGCTTTATGCAGAGACTAGCCGTCCGCTATAATTATCCTCTTACCTGACCATTTCCACAAATTAAATATTTTGTGCTGGTAAGCTCAGGCAAAGCCATAGGACCACGTGCATGAAGCTTTTGAGTACTGATGCCAATTTCGGCTCCAAAGCCAAATTCATTGCCATCAGTAAAACGTGTAGAAGCATTTACATATACAGCAGCAGCATCAACAGAAAGCTGGAAAAGCTGTGCCTTAGCGTAGTCCTCCGTCACAATACATTCACTGTGACCGGTACCGTAGGCAGCAATGTGCTCCATAGCCTCTTCTACTGAAGCAACAAGCTTCACAGAAAGACGCAGATCTCCATACTCAGCAGCCCAGTCCTCAACAGTAGCAGGAACGACCTTTTCGCTGTAAGCCTGTACTCCCTCATCACCGCGGATTTCTACGCCAGCCTCAAAATACGCGTCCAGCATAGGCGGTAAAAACTTGGGAGCAATATCCTTGTGTACAAGCAGTGTTTCCATAGCATTGCAAACGGAAGGTCGCTGCACTTTGGCATTTAGGCAGATTTTTACTGCCATAGGAATATCCGCATTAGCATCAACATAAGTATGGCATACACCTGCACCTGTTTCAATAACAGGAACTGTAGCGTTCATTACTACCATTTTAATAAGTCCTGCACCACCACGAGGAATGACTACATCTACAAGACCGTTCATATGGATAAGGTCGCTGACAGCCTGACGATCGCTGGTATCAATAAATTGAATGCAGCCTACAGGCATTCCCTGCTCCTCAGCAGCTGCAGAAAGAATATCAGCTACGGCCTTGTTGGATTCCATAGCCTCACTGCCGCCTTTCAAAATAACTGCATTGCCGGACTTTAAGCACAGACCTGCAGCATCAGCAGTAACATTAGGACGAGCCTCATAGATAATGCCTATAACTCCTAAAGGCACGCGTACCTTAGTAACTCTAAGACCGTTGGCCAAAGTACTGCCTCCAACTACATTGCCAACAGGATCAGGCAGACCTGCTACCTGACGCAGACCGTCAGCCATACCGCTAATACGCTCAGGAGTAAGCTTTAATCTGTCCAGCATAGATGACTTCATGCCCTTAGCTTCAGCACGCTCCATATCCAGAGCATTAGCAGCTAAAATTGCCTCCTGCCCCTTTTCTAAAGCTTCTGCCATAGCCAATAAAGCCTTGTTCTTGACTGCTGTATTGATTACAGCAAGCTTAGCTGCAGCCTTTTTGGCAGCCATTGCCTTTGATTTTACTAATTCATAGGTTTCCATAATTTCACCGCCTTACAAAATTACCAAATCGTCGCGATGTATAATTTCATCATAATTTTTATGACCTATAATGTCTTCAATATCACAGGATTTGCAGCCCTTAATTTTTTCCAGCTCCTCTGAGCTATAGTGGGACAGACCGCGAGCAAGCTCATGACCGTCACCATCTTTAACACTTATGGTGCTGCCAGGCTCAAAGCATCCTTCTACAGAAACAACACCTGCAGGAAGTATACTGCAGCCACCAGCCTTGTGAATCGCCTCGGCACAGCCAGCATCAACTACAACGCTGCCCTGAATACGGGCACCAAAAGCCAGCCAACGCTTACGGAACTGAAGTCTGTTTTCACGGCTTACAAATAGTGTACCAATGTTTTCGCCATTCACAATACGGGGAATAGCATTTTTTTCTGTACCGCTGGCAATTACGAGATTAATACCACTGCTGGTAGCAGCCTTAGCCGCCTGAATCTTGGTCGCCATGCCACCAGTTCCACGGGCAGAGCCTACGCCGCCGGCACTGGCCTCAATTTCAGGAGTAATCTCAGTAACCAGAGAAACAAGCTCAGCATCAGGATTAGTCTGAGGATTAGCGGTATACAATCCGTCAATATCAGAAAGAATAATGACTAAATCAGCATCTACGATGCCTGCCACCAAGGCAGACATATTATCATTATCGCCTATTTTCAGCTCATCTAAAGCTACAACGTCATTCTCATTGACAATAGGAATTACACCCTGCTTTAAAAGCTCCATAAAGGTATTGCGGGAGTTAGTATAGCGATGTCTGTCAATGGATTCAGTCTTGGTCAGCAGGACCTGAGCCACAACCTGGCCGTAGTCTGCAAAAAACTTCTCATATGTATGCATCAGCACTCCCTGACCAACTGCTGCCGCAGCCTGCTTGCCAGGAATAGTATCCGGCTTTTTGGGCAGACCAAGACGGTCCACACCAACAGCTACTGCACCAGAGGTAACAAGGATCATTTCCTTACCCTGATTCTGCAAATCAGACAGTTCTCTTGCCAGTCTGTCAATTTGACTGAAATTACGCTTACCATTGCTGTAGGTAATAGTACTGGTACCAACCTTGACAACGATACGCTTAGCATTTTTTAGCATTTCTCTCTCTAGCTTACACATACCATCAAACCCTCACTAAAAAAATTATACCCTCACCAGTGCCAAGGCACCGATGAGGGTGCATAAATAACTTAGTAATTATCCTTGTATTCGAATACCATATCGCGGATACGTACAGTTTCGCCTTCCTGGCAGCCCTTTTCTTTAAGAGCCTCATCAATGCCCAGACGTTTCCAAATCAGCTGGAAGCGATAAAGTGCCTCGTCATTATCAAAATTGGTCATAGCAACAAGACGCTCAATATTCTTGCCGCGAACCTCCCACTCAGTATCGTTGCCTGCAACGATTTCATAGCTGTCCGGATCAATTTCGTCAAAGCGTGCCAAATCCTCCTCGTCCTCTTCAGGAACGTATTGAAGCAGCATATCATAAGCCTTGAACATCAGCTCACGCAGACCTTCGCCTGTAGCAGCAGAAGCCTTAACAATTTCATAGCCCTTAGCCTCTACATATTCCTTCAAGCGTTCAAAATTCTCCTGAGCATCAGGTAAATCCATCTTGTTGGCAACAACCAGCTGCTTACGACGTCCTAAACGCTCGCTGTACTCTACCAGCTCTTTATTGATTTTATCAAAATCCTCAATAGGATCGCGTCCATCTACACCAGCTACGTCTACAATGTGCAGCAATACCTTGGTACGCTCCACGTGACGCAAAAAGTCATGGCCCAGGCCAACGCCCTCGTGAGCGCCCTCAATCAGGCCAGGAATATCTGCCAGTACAAAGCTGCGCTCCTCATCAAGACGAACTACGCCTAAAACAGGAGACAGTGTAGTAAAGTGATACGCAGCAATTTCAGGACGAGCTGCGCTTACCTGTGCAATAATGCTGGATTTGCCTACGCTAGGATAGCCAACAAGACCTACGTCTGCCAAAAGCTTCAGCTCCAGCTTCAGCCAGCGGTTTTCACCAGGCTCGCCTTTTTCGGCAAAGGTCGGAGCACGGTTGGTGCTGGTAACATAGCAGGCATTGCCCTTACCACCACGACCACCTTTAGCAGCGCAGTATTCCTGTCCATCCTCTACAAGGTCAGCAATAACAGCGCCTGTTGCATCATCTCGAACCAAGGTTCCCATAGGAACCTTTACGTATACAGTTTCTGCACGCACGCCTGTGCAGTTTTTAGTACCGCCCTGACCGCCACGCTTAGCAACATATTTCCTCTTATAACGAAAATCAATAAGAGTATTCAGATTCTTATCAGCAATGAGGACTACATCGCCGCCACGACCGCCATTGCCGCCGTTAGGGCCGCCCTTTTCCACAAATTTTTCTCTGCGGAAGCTGCTCATACCGTCGCCGCCATTGCCAGCTTCAACATATATTCTTGCTCTGTCAATAAACATGATTCTTCTCCTATAAAAACAAAAACTTAATATTAAAATTACTTACAACTATTAGTATTATATCTTGAAACATCACAAGTATTCAAGTACCTGTACACTAAATTTAATAAGTAAAGCCATTGCTGCACCTTAACTTCAGGACACAGCAATGGCCTTGACTCTTTATTCTTTTTTCTGCAGCAGCTCCTGCAAATAATTTTCAGCTGCTTTAAGCTGTGTATCTACCACAGCATTTTCACCCAGGTCCACCTCTACATCAGGCTCAATGCCAATGTTATGAATAGAAGCACCTGACGGAGTATAGTAGTAGGCAGTTGTAATCTTGACTGCAGTTGCGCTATCAAGACGGTACACTGTCTGCACGCAGCCTTTGCCAAAGGTTTTCTTGCCAAAAAGCTTGCCGGATTTTGTATCCTTAATAGCTCCCGCAACAATTTCAGAGGCACTTGCTGTACCACCATTAACCAGAACCGCCATTGGATATTTAACCTTCTCCAATGTAGAGTTTTCTACAAACTTATTGCCAGAACGGTCAATTACAGAAACAATGGGGCCTTTGGGAACCAGCATTCCTGCAACCTGTACACCGCTGTCTAGAGTACCTCCTGGATTGCTGCGCAAATCCAGAATCAGGGCCTTCATACCCTTATCCTCAAGCTCATGATATGCTTTGACAAAGTCATCACCTGTCTCAACATTAAACATGCTGATCCTGATATAACCAATCTCCGTATTAGGCAGCATAACACCGCCTACAGAAGTAGTTTTTATATCCTTGCGAATAACACGAACCTTGCGAAGCTCTCCGGACTTGTCCTTCAGCTCCAGCTCTACCTCAGTTCCCTTTTCGCCGCGGATTTTATGAGCCATTTGCTCCATATTCAAGGTTTTAGACTCAACACCGTCTACAGAAACAATAATGTCGCCATCTTTAATTCCTGCCAAGGCACCAGGATTGTCCTGCAGAGCAGAGATAACCACATAATCATCACCCCGCTTACCGAAAACAATACCGATACCACCAAAGGTGCCTTCAGTAACCTGGCTAAAATTAGCATAATCATTCTTGTCCATATAAACGGTGTAAGGGTCCTTGACAGATTCTACCATACCCTTAATAGCTCCGTCGAACAGCTTGTCCGCATCGACCTCGCCATTATAATTATACTTAATCAGCTGCATTGCTCTGAGGAAGCGTACTGTTTCACCGGTATTGCCGGTTATGTTTTGCAGCAGCCACACTCCTGCTCCAACTGTCAGGATTAGAGTAAGCACTGCCGTTCCTAGACCAACGGCAAATAGCTGCCAAATCCTTCTTTTAAACAATTTTTAACGCCTCCCCTTATCTTATCAAGGCAAATAGCCCATGGGGTCAACAACCTCACCATGCAGACGCATTTCAAAGTGACAGTGAGGACCAGTGGAATAGCCTGTACTGCCAGCATAGGCTATGCATGTTCCTCTATTTACATATTGTCCCTCATACACATTAAGACTGTCGTTATGGGCATACAGGGAAACAAGTCCGCCGCCATGGTCAATCATGACAGCATTGCCATAACCGCCCAGCCAGCCACTGTAGATTACTGTACCGCTGTTTGTTGCCAAAATAGGTGTACCGTAATCAACACCAATATCCAGACCGGAGTGATACTTTGTTGTACCAAAAATGGGGTGGGTACGCCAACCGAAGGGTGAAGTAATAACACCATTACAAGGCCAGATATAGCTGTTTGTTACAACGGGAGCCTCAGCTACAGTACCATTCTGCTCCATATTACGGAGCATAGCAGCAATCTGCTCGGATACAGCCAACAAACGCTCGTATTCGTCCTGGCTTTGCTGCTCCTCAGCCTCAGCCTCACTAAGCATCGCTGCACGCTGATTACGCAGGCGCTCTACCTTATCAGTTTTTGCCTGCAGCATATTCTGCGTAGCCTTGATTTCCTGCATTTGGCCATCAAGCTGCGCTTTGCGGGCAGCAATTTCTTCCGCATCCTTCTGCATCTGCTCCATCAAGGAAACGTCGCTCTTGATAATGCGCTGCAGCAGGAACATTCTTGAAGAAAAATCACTGAAATCCTTCGCCCCTAAAAGTACGTCCAGGTAGTTAACCTGGCCATTGATATAAATATCGCGAAGGCGATGCTTGTAAATTCCCTGACGCTCCTTAACCTCAGCCTGCTTTTTCTCCAGCTGAGCCAGATTGTCATCAATTTTGCCCTGCAGCGCGTCTCTCTGCTGCTGCAGCTTATTGGACTCTATCTGCAAATCTCGCAGGCTGTCAGTAACCTGAGAAAGAGCAGCGCTTGCTTCTTCTGCTTTTTCTCTGGCAGCAGCCTTTTTGTCAGCCATTTCCTGCATTTTTCTTTGAACCTGATCAAGCTCGGCCCGCTTGTCATCTGCCAGAGATGCTGAAACACTGCTGCTAAAGGCAGGCAGCAGAGCCAGCAAACATGCCATAAGGAAAAAGCCTATCTTTTTCTTTAGCATTCCTTATCCCTCCATCAAACGCGTAAAAACTTACGCAGAGAGATAAAGCTGCCTAAAGCACCAATACCAGTACCTGCCAGCAGAAGAAATACGCTTACATATGTCAGCAATGGTGATGCAGGCAGTAATGGTAAAAAGGCCAAGGTCGCATGAATATTTTCCAATAGCGCTGCATAGATACCATTAATAAGTATGGAAGCTACAACAGCACCAAAAAAGCCTAAAGTCATACCCTCTAAAAGGAAGGGCCAACGGATAAACCAATCCGTAGCACCTACATATTTCATGATTATTACTTCCTTGCGTCTGGCAAAGACAGTCAGACGAATAGTATTGGAAATAATGAAAAGCGTAGCCATAGCCAGAAAAATAACTAAAGCGATGCCGCCAAAGCGTAAAATCTTGGTCAGCTGGAACAAATGCTCCACAACCTCCTGACCGAATTTTGCTGTTTCAACCTTTTCTAAGGCACTGATTTTAGGAGTAATTTCTTTAATACGGTCAGCTGTATCAACCTGCACATCAAAGGAATTAGGAAAGGGATTATCCTCTCCCAAAGCGTCAAGCAGCTTGTCCTGATCGCCCAGACGGTCCTTAAAGCGCTCCAAGGCCTCTTCCTTACTTACAGCAGTTACCTTAACTACACCTGGAAGCTTTTTAAGTTGCTCCTCTATGGATTGCAGCTCCTCAGCATTAGCACTATCCTCCATATACACAGAAACCTGTACCTGACTTTCCAGGAACTTGGCCAAATGGTTGGTATTCAGAAAAATCAACAGAAACATTCCTAATACCAAAAGAGATACAGCTACTGTGGAAATAGAAGCAAAGCTCATAAAGCCATTGCGACGGATTGATTTATAGGTTTCGCGTACGAAATATTCCTTTGTACTAAAGCTCATAGCCATATACCCCATTTTTCTCGTCGCGTACTATATGTCCGTTTTCAATAGCAATGACACGTTTGCCCATAGCATCCACGATTTCCTTATCATGGGTTGCCATAACGATTGTAGTACCTGTTTCGTTAATTTCCTTAAAGATTTTCATAATATCCCAGCTTGTCTCAGGGTCAAGATTACCAGTAGGCTCGTCTGCAATAACCAGCAGCGGATCATTTACAATAGCTCTGGCAATGGCAATGCGCTGCTGCTCACCGCCACTTAGCTCATTGGGATAGGAATTGCAGCGACTGCGCAGACCAACCAGGTCCAAAACATTCAATACCCTACGCTTAATCTTACGATGAGGTGCTTCAATAACCTCCATAGCGAAGGCTACATTCTCATAAACAGTTCTATCCGGAAGCAGTCTGTAATCCTGAAAGATAATTCCCAGCTGGCGACGCATATAGGGAATTTCCTTGGGACCAAGCTCCAGAATATTTGTACCATTAACAAAAATGCTGCCCGTAGACGGAATAACCTCACGGAACAGCATCTTAATAAAGGTAGATTTACCAGCGCCGCTAGGTCCGACTACAAAGACGAACTCGCCGGGTTCAATATGTACATTTACGTCCTGCAAGGCTACAGAACCGCCCTCGTAAACCTTGCTGACATCTGACATCCACAGCACTACCTTTTTTCTCCTCTCTCTGAATCAAATTACTTTCGTAATAAAGAAAATGCCTGCTCAGCATTAAGCATGGATTTTTTTTGCAGCTCCTTCAAAAGGCTTTTGCCTTTTGTCTGACGTGTCATAGCCTTCTCAGCCGCCGCAACAATCTGTCCAGCCTCCAGCCTATCAACTCTACCGGCACAGATGCCGTTAATATCCTTGATAAAGCCATCAACCTTAGGATCATAGGAAACCGCTGCAAAAGGAATATCCATAACTGCTGCAAAAATCAGGGCATGCAGACGCATTCCCAGCAAAATGTCAAAATTGCCAGTCAATGACAAAAATTCCTCAGTGCTGCAGTCTGCCTCCAATACCGTGCTATCACTCTTGCGAGCCATAAGGTCACACAGTCTTGAGCAGGCAGCCACATCCACAGGATACTGCAGAGGAAGCAAAACAATATGGGCTGAATACTTGGCTGCCAGCATATCAGCAGCCTTGGCCAGCTCTAAAAGATAGCGGTCATCATCCTGCCATTTACGAACAGAAATACCTATCAGCATTTTGTCATGGGGAACAGCGAAATCTCGCAGCAGCTTTGCTCCTGCTTCCCTATTCTCCTGAGGCAGAGTCATAACCGCATCAGCTGTAAGGAGAACCTTTTCCTCCGGAACTCCTATACGCTTCAGCTCATACAGAGAATCCTTATCTCTAACTGTGATTAAATCAACCTTGCTGCAAACAAATTTTGTCAATCTCCGCAGCAAGCCTGAATTAATCGGTCCAATACCTTGGGCAAAGAGCATTACTTTCTTGCCAAGCGTCTTGCCCAAGGCCAAAATGGACAAATAATATAGCAAACTACGTTTGCTCGTTACATCTTGTAAAAGACTACCGCCGCCACTTAGGAGCAAATCACAGTCCTTGACCGCAGTAAATATTTCCAACGGGTTAAATCGATGAATAGAAGCTACCTTATGTTGAGCTGCAGTAAGCTCCGGATTACCGGAAATTACAGTCAGTCCTACGGATGGCTCCGTACTACGCAGGGATTTTATGATTGCAGTAAGCATAGCTTCATCTCCGGCATTAGCGAATCCATAGTATCCGGAAATTACGATTTTACTCATTGCTCAAGGTATCTCCTTTTTAAACGTACAATCAAGGGTATCATAGCAGCCAATGTCAACACTGCTACCGCACCAAAAATAATGCCTACAGCGTAGCCGTCCAAAGCTCTTACGAAGCTCATTACAACAGGAGTACGCATGTGGCAGAAGGTCTGCACCAGACTTGCCTGACCAATAACTGCGCCACACACCAGCACAAACTGCCACAGTCTGGGTGCACCCTTATAGGCAGCCATAGCTGCCAGGAAAAATGCAGGATGACCAATCATGAATTCCTTATTACGAGGTCTAGCATACATTGCATCCTCCAACAGAGCTCTAAGCTTGAGCTCAATGCCGGAAACCGCTACACCGCCTGTATGTCCGCTGCGGCCTACAAAATAGTAGGCAACAAAGAGGAATACCAAAAGCAAAGCTATATGCTTGTATGTCAGTTTAATATCCAGCAAACCATTAACACGGCTCCATACGGCTGGCAGACCCTTGCCTGCAGCCTGCAGCAGATCATAACGCTTTGCATACAGCACTGCCATTAAAATTACAGGCAGCATAAAGGTCAGCTTAACACCACGGTATATATCAATCTCCAGCAGGAAGCGGCTGTCTGTCAAAATAGCAGACAAGAAAGCTGCGCCTACAAGAGAAAGAGCAATAGCCAAAGCCAGCTGCCACACTGCATTAAAGACAATCTTCAGCGCACCGCTGGTTTTAGACTTGCAGCTGTCCCAAATATCCAGAATTACGTTCATGGACAAGACGGGGAAGACACAGGCTGCAGCCATTGCCAGCATCTGACGCAGCAGCAGACCACGGAAAAACAGTAACAGACCGCAAGCACCTGCAGTAAGCACAGCCCACAGCAAAAGTTGCTTGCCATTTCCAAGCTTAACCAACAGGGACAGGAAAATCACGCATCCCGCAATAATTGCTGCAGCAACAGGCAAAAGCTCAAAGCGTTGAGTAAAATAGGGCATATAATAGCCATGGCTATCACTTTCAGCAAAAATGCCTGCCTTACCGATGGTATAGCCACGCTCCTCTACGCTCTTTTTAATATCCTCAACATATTTGAGATTGGTTTCCAGTAAAGGTTTACCGTCCACAGGCATATGGAAGGGACGAATATAGTTGACGCGGATATTACGCTCCTCATCAGTCAAGGCCCAACGACGCAGCGCAGTGTCCACGCTAATCTTTTTTTGCTCCATACCGTCAATAACGTAAGAGCGGGAAGCCTTGTAACCAACGCCCTCAGCTAAGCTCACCAGGCCCTTGATATCAGCAAAGCGCAGCTGGGTATAATGCTCCAGCATAATCAGCTGCATATCTGCATCCATCAGCTTAGCACTCATATAATCCAGCTTATCAGGATAACCCACAACCTCACGTCCGCAGGGCATCATAGCGTGCACCTTGACACCTGCATCTTCAACACGCTTGAAAATGCTGTCAATTTTTTCTTCGTCCACCGCAACATAGTTTTGAGGACGAATAATAATATTAAAGCCCAATTCAGTAGCCTTGCGCATATCCTTAGCAGGTAAACCCAAAGGTGCCTGCAGCACGCCCAAGGGCTCATCATATTTATCAGGGAGTACAAGATCAGTGCTGCCGTCAACACGTACAATCGGCGGCTGTTCACTAATCTGTTTTACACGCTCACTACCGTAGCGTATCTTTAAATCATCTACAGTGTCCTTGAAAACACTCATGTCAGCTGCAGGAGCAATATAAGCTGCACTGCCATGAAAATCTTTACTGTTTACGACGCCTGCAAAAACGCCTGCATCCTCGCCCAGCACAGAAGCATTGCGCAGCTGCTCGGCAGTAGCAACATTAAGCTCGCCCTTCTTGGAAAGGCGCTCCAAGGTTGTATCAAAAATCATCAAGGAGTTAATGCCTGCTTTTTTAAATTCCAGCAGGACCTTCTCCTCGGGAAGACCCTCCAATGCTGCCAAACGGCGCAGATTTTCATACTCCATGGCCAATTCCACAGTATTGTTCTTCTGCTCTACCTCATGACGCTCAAAATTTAAATACAGCGCCATAACCAGACCAATGGCAACAATAGCCAGCAGCACAGGATTATATCGGCTCTTCATTAGCTTCACCTGTTCCATTGATTATATTTTCTTTTGCTGGCTGCGCAGATAAGCCTCAACAAAGCCCATCAGGTCGCCATCCATAACTGCCTGAATATTACCTGTTTCATAGCTGGTACGATGATCCTTAACCATAGTATAGGGTTGGAATACGTAGGAGCGGATTTGGCTGCCCCATTCAATATTCTGATAATCGCCGGCAATATCATTTACAAGAGCATCCTGCTTAGCCTTTTCGTATTCATACAGCTTTGCACGGAGCATTTGCAGACAGTACTCACGGTTCTGAATTTGAGAACGCTGAGTTTGGCATTGAACAACAATACCAGTAGGCTCGTGAGTCATACGTACTGCAGAGGAGGTTTTATTAACGTGCTGACCACCTGCACCGCTGGCGCGATAAGTATCTACACGAACCTCGTCCATATTAATCTTGATATCAACAGTGTCATCCAGCTCAGGCATTACGTCAACAGCCGCAAAGGAGGTGTGACGACGAGCATTGGCATCAAAGGGAGAAATACGTACCAGACGGTGTACACCCTTTTCAGACTTCATAAAGCCATAAGCATTATGACCAATGATTTTCAAAGAAGCACTTTTAACGCCTGCTTCATCACCGGGCTGCAAATCCATCATTTCAATAGTAAAGCCATTTTGTTCAGCAAAGCGGGTGAACATGCGCAGCAGCATGCTGGTCCAGTCCTGAGCCTCAGTACCGCCTGCACCTGCATGAAGTGTAAGCATGGCATTATTGCCATCATACTCGCCGCTCAGTAGCATACCTAATTCTAAATGCTCCAAAGTATTGCGGATCTGCTCTAAAAGCTGATCCATCTCAGGAACAAGGGATTCATCATTTTCTTCAGAGGCCATTTCCCACAAAGCTTCCAGGTCATCAATATCTGTACCCAGCTTATGGAATCCATCAACCTCTTCCTTGAGGGCATTAACATCCTGAGCGGTCTTTTGTGCATTTTCCGGATCATCCCAGAAGGTAGGATCGCCCATTTTATGTTCTAATTCGGCAATACGATCTTCTTTGACAGCGATGTCAAAGAGATCCCCTCATTTCCTCTAATTTTGCCTGCAAATTGGTAATTTCCGGTTTGTACTCTTCAATTAACAAAATTCTCACAACCTTTCACTAGCAAATTTAGTTATTTGTGACCAAATTGGTCGGAACACCCAAAAGCCCAAGCAGCGGCCAGTGCCGCCGCCCAGGCTCAGTTAGCAATTATTTATCCTTACCGCAGCAGTTTTTATATTTTTTGCCGCTGCCACAGGGGCAAGGCTCATTACGGCCCACCTCTTCACTACTTTCAGCAGGAAGCTTTTGATTTTCATCAGTGCCGTCAACATTAGGGTTATTGGTGGAAGCCTTTTCCAGACGGTCATCAACCTGAGGCTGAGTAATAACATTTACGTGGTAAATGTAACGGACAACATCGTCCTGAATAGCCTCGTTCATAGCCTCAAACATATCATATGCTTCAAATTTGTACTCAACCAGCGGATCCTTTTGACCATAAGCACGGAGGCCAACACCTTCACGAAGCATATCCATAGCATCTAGATGCTCCATCCAGTGATTGTCTACTACCTTCAGCATAACCAGGTTTTCCAGCTCACGCATCAGCTCAGAGCCAATGGCCTCTTCACGCTGCTTGTAGTTTTCCTCTGCTACCTTGTGCAGATATTCATCCAGCTCTTCGCGGCTCAGGTTTTGCAGATAGTCAACAGTCAAAAGGCCACGAGGAGCAAAGAATTCCTCTGCATAGTTAATGAGAGCGTTCAAATCCCAATCCTCAGAATAGACCTCAGGAGGAGCGTACATAGCCATAGTACGTTGAACAACCTTCTCAACCATATCCTTGATATTGCCACGCAGGTCTTCCTGACGCAGAATCTTTTTACGTTCTGCATAGATAACCTCACGCTGTTGGTTCATAACATCGTCATACTCCAGAACGTGCTTACGAATACTGAAGTTACGTGCCTCAACCTTCTTCTGAGCATTTTCAATGGATTTGGTAACAAGACTGTGCTCAATAGGCTCATCGTCTTCCATACCCAGCTTATCCATAATGCCGGAAATGCTGTCACTGCCAAAGAGACGCATCAAATCGTCCTCAAGACTCAGGAAGAACTTGGAGGAACCAGGGTCACCCTGACGTGCGCAGCGGCCGCGCAGCTGGTTATCAATACGACGGCTTTCGTGACGCTCGGTACCAATAATATGCAGACCGCCAAGCTCAGGCACGCCTTCGCCCAAAGTAATATCGGTACCACGACCAGCCATATTAGTAGCAATAGTTACAGCACCATATTGACCTGCATGAGAAATAATCTCTGCTTCTTTTTCGTGGTACTTAGCATTGAGCACATTATGAGGAATGCCACGGCGCTTTAGCATTGCGGACAGCTCCTCTGATTGTGCAATGGAGGTAGTACCAACCAGTACAGGACGACCGGACTTATGACATTCTTCAATCTCATTAGCCGCAGCCTTGTACTTAGCCAGCTTGGTTTTATAGATAACGTCAGGATAATCCACACGAATCAGGGGCTTGTTGGTGGGAATTACTACAACAGGCAGGTTGTAGATTTTTTGGAACTCCTGCTCCTCTGTCTTAGCAGTACCGGTCATACCAGCAAGCTTCTTGTACATACGGAAGTAGTTCTGGAAGGTTACGGTTGCCAAGGTCTGGCTTTCGCGTTCAACCTTTACGCCCTCTTTTGCTTCGATTGCCTGATGCAGGCCCTCGGAGAAGCGACGGCCGAACATTAGACGACCAGTAAATTCATCGACAATGATAACCTGACCATCTTTAACAACATAGTCGCGGTCACGATGCATTAAGGCCTTAGCCTTCAATGCGCACATCAGCTGGTGAGAGAAGTCCACGCCATGCTCATTATCATAAAGGTTACCAATACCCAGCATTTTTTCTGCTTTAGCAATACCTGCCTCAGTAGGCGCAACCTGTCTCTGCTTTTCATCAACAGTATAGTCCTCGCCCTCGTTCATAGTAGCAACTACGCCAGCCAGAACGCGATAAAGGTCAGTGGATTTTTCACCAGGACCAGAAATAATCAGGGGAGTACGAGCCTCGTCGATTAAGATACTGTCAACCTCATCGACGATACAGTAGTTAAGCTCTCTTTGAACCATTTGGTCTTCGCTGACAACCATGTTGTCACGGAGGTAGTCAAAACCGAACTCATTATTTGTACCATAGGTAATATCCGCAGCATAAGCAGCTCTGCGGGCAGGAAAGTCCATATCGTGGACAATCAGACCAACGGACAGACCCAAAGCCTTATAAATACGGCCCATATCCTCACTGTCACGACGAGCCAGATAGTCGTTTACGGTAACTACGTGTACGCCCTTGCCGGTCAATGCGTTCAAATATACAGGCAGGGTTGCAACCAGTGTTTTACCTTCGCCAGTACGCATTTCAGCGATTTTGCCACGGTGCAGCACTACGCCGCCAATCATCTGTACATCAAAATGACGCATGCCGGTAACACGCTTAGATGCTTCACGGACAACAGCAAACGCCTCCGGCAGAATATCATCAAGAGTTTCGCCCTTTTGCAGACGAACCTTGAATTCCATTGTTTTTGCAGCCAGATTAGCAGAGCTTAAGCTCTCCATATTCTTTTCCAGGCCATTAATCTTATCAACAATAACACGAATCTGCTTTAATTCTTTTTCATTGGGATCACCAAAAATTTTCTTCAAAATGCCTTCGAGCAACACGATCACTCCTTAATTTTGTGGCGTAAGAAAAAACAATACACCTAGCATAAATTATATCAGAATCTATCTTAAAAAGCAAAAAGCACAGGAATAAATCCTGTGCTTTTTTTGTGAAGTTTAGGTTAAATAACTATTTTAATTCGGGGGACAGAAGACCATACTTGCCATCTTTACGACGATACACAACGTTGGTGCTGTCCAGATCAGGATCGAAGAATACGAAGAAATCGTGATTCAGAAGATTCATCTGCATGATTGCTTCTTCTACGCTCATAGGACGAAGTACAAACTTTTTGTTTTTAACAATTTCGAATTCTTCATCGCCAGTTGCTTCAACTGCAGGAACCGGAGTAGGATCTACGAAGTTGCTGTATTTTCTCTTCATCAGACGAGTTTTATATTTATGAACCTGACGTTCAATCTTCTCTACTACCAAATCAATGGAAGTGTACATATCCTTAGTATTCTCTTGCGCTCTCAGCAGGATACCACTTGCAGGTACAGTAATCTCAACGATGTGGTTACCCTTCTCAACCTTCAATACTGCAGAAATATCGCCAACGGTCTTAAACTGTTTGGTAACTTTCGCGATTTTTTTCTCCACATACTCTCTCAGAGCCGGAGTTACATCAATGTTTCTGCCTTTTACGTTTACACTCATGATTCATGCCTCCTTGTAAATCAAGGTTTAGGATTTCTCCTTTGCTTATACTATTCGCCAAGGGCCATTTTTCTCCTGCTATTTTATATTTTTCTTTGAAAAATTTTAAAATCCGCCCAAAAGTGTAACACTTTTACCACATAATGGCTTGTTTCACCAATACGACACAATTATAATTGCAGTGAACATTTACTTATCTGTGCCAAGACATAGTAATTTCCGAAACCCCTGTTGCTTCATCAATACCTATATCAACAGTTTCAAAGCCTTCTCTTTCGTAAAATGCCCTGGCCCGTATATTTCGCTGATAAACCTTTAGCATTAAAGATTCCTTCTTATTCTTTGCAAAATCTAGCAGAGCACTCCCTACTCCTAAAGAACGGAATTCTTCAACGACAAAAATTCCCGCAACGTAATTGTCCATTAAGCCTATAAATCCTTGTAAACAATTTGCAGTAGCATCTTCAAATACATATATTTCTGCCTGTGGGAGCATTTCCTTAACTAATACAAAATTATCTAGCCAATACTTAGCTGCTATAAAGCTATGGGCCTTAAGATTTCCTTCTAACCATATCTGCATAACGACATCAATATCATTGCTTTGAAATTTTCTTATCATTATTTTCTCCAATAATCATCAACAACCAAATACATGAAAAAGAAGCTGCTCCAACGAGCAGCTCCAATATTTTGCCAAAATATCAATTTTACAGAACCTTGGAAAGGAAGTTCTTGGTACGTTCTTCCTTAGGATTACTGAAGATTTCTTCGGGAGCACCCTCCTCAAGAATAATACCGCCGTCAACAAAGCATACTCTGTCGCCAACCTCGCGGGCAAAGCCCATTTCGTGGGTAACAACAGCCATGGTCATGCCTTCTTCAGCCAGGCTCTTCATAACATCAAGTACTTCATTAACCATTTCAGGGTCCAATGCAGAGGTAGGCTCATCAAAAAGCAGGGCCTTGGGCTTCATGCACAGGGCACGGGCAATAGCTACACGCTGCTGCTGACCGCCGGACAACTGATCAGGATAGGACTTAGCCTTATCAACAAGACCAACCTTTTTCAGATACATCATAGCAGTTTCTTCAGCGTCTTTGCGGGCAACACCGCGCACCTTCATAGGAGCAAGCACCAGATTTTCCATAACAGTCATATGGGGGAACAGATTAAAGCGTTGAAATACCATACCAACCTCTTTACGCACCTCGTTAATATTAGCCTCGCCATTTAAGGGCATACCGTCGAATATGATACTGCCGCCAGTAGGCTCCTCCAAAAAGTTGATGCAGCGCAGCAGGGTACTTTTACCACTGCCGGAAGGGCCGATAATAACGACTACTTCTTTTTCCTTAATAGTAAGGTTAACGCCCTTGAGGACATGGATATCGCCAAAGCTTTTTTCCAAATTAGTAATTTTAATCAATTCTTTTGTCATTTTGTATCAAACCTCTTCTCCAGCAGTCCGGTAAATCTTGCAACGGCAAAAGTCATAATCAGATAAATGAAAGCAACAACCATCCAGATTTCCAGAGATGCATAAGTACGTGCAATTACCAGCTGACCACGACGAGTCAATTCCTCAAAGCCGATAACAGATACCAGGGAAGAATCCTTCAGCATTGCGATAAATTCATTGCCCAAAGGAGGAATAATGCGTTTGAAGGCTTGGGGCAAAATGATGTAATGCATTGTTTGCCACCAGGTCATGCCCAGACTACGGCCAGCTTCCATTTGGCCCTTATCAATGGACTGGATACCACCGCGGAAAATTTCGGCAATATACGCACCACTGTTAATGGAGCAAGCAGTAACAGCAGCAAGGAAAGGATCAACACGATTGCCAGTCATTGCAGGCAGCGCAAAGTACACAAGGAAGATTTGAATCAGCAGCGGAGTACCACGGATAAAATCAACATAAATATTAGCAAGATAACGCAAAGGTTTTACCTTGCATAAACGTGCAATACCAATCATACAGCCTATTACAAGACCCATTGCCACACTGATGGCAGTAATTTGTACAGTAATTGCTGCACCAGCCAAAAGTAACGGCAAGGAATCAGCCATTAATTCTGTGTTTAAGTTCATGAAACCCATCCCTTCTTATGCGCAGCATAAGCTGCATTTATTATTTAGGAGGCCAATGGCCAACAACGCAACAGCATTAGAGCGATGCTACAAAAGCCCTGCAACGCCAAAATCCCTAAAACAGGGGACACTTTTCTGAATCAGCTCATCACTGACTAAACTAGTCTCCCCTGTCATAGGGATGGGGAGGGATTGTAAAAATCCCTCCATTAATAACCAACCTATTGAAATGGTTCGCAGCATTATTTGCTCGGCGCGCCGAACCATTTAGTGTAAATCTTGTCAAATTCACCATTCTTTTTCAGCTCAGCCATAGCCTCATTGATTTCAGGTGCCAGCTTGCTGTCTTTTTTCATAGCCATGCCGTATTGTTCAGCATCCATTTTCTCGCCAACATATTTAGCATGTTGGTTACCGCCCTGAGCCAGATAATATTCAACTACAGGAGCATCATTGATAACAGCATCAGCACCACCATTTTTCAGCTCCATAGAAGCCTCGGCCTGACTATTGAAAGCAGTGATTCGAGCGTCCTTTACGCTTCTAGCCTTTTTCTCGCCAGTAGTACCGATTTGGCAGGCAATACGCTTGCCTTCCAGGTCCTTAAGGCTCTTGATATCATTGTTGTTTTTGTCAACCATGATTACCAGACCGGAAGTATAGTACGGCTCAGAGAAGGTGACAGATTTCTTACGTTCCTCAGTAATGCTCATACCGGAAACAGCAACATCAATATTATTGGCGTTGAGTGCAGGAATAAGAGCATCAAAGCCCATATTTTGAATCTCTACCTTGTAGCCTGCTTGTTTACCGACAGCACGAATCAGATCCATATCAAAGCCATCAAATTCCTTACTGCCTTCATTTTGGAATTCAAAGGGTGCAAAGGTCGGATTAGTTGCTACACGCAAAACCTTTGCCTCTTTTTTATCAGCATCGCTGCCGCCGCAGCCAGCTGCCAGCATAGAACATGCCAACGCACCCATCAAAAATCCTACTAATGCTTTTTTCATTTGTAATTCCCCCTCATTTGTCCTCTTTGTTTTCAATATTTTTCTTTATTTTATAATTATAAACGGAGCACTAAAGTTAAACCATAAGTGCTCCGCTAAGAAAGACAATGATTATTTCTTTACTTCACCAAACCAGGTTTTGTAAATCTTGTCATATTCGCCGTTCTTTTTCAGCTCAGCCAAAGCCTTGTTAATTTCGCCAGCCAGTTTGTCGTTGCCTTTTTTAACAGCCAGGCCATATTGTTCAGCTTCCATAACTTCGCCAACGGTCATAGCAGTTTTGTTACCGCCTTGAGCCAGATAGTAGCCAACAACAGGGCTATCGTTGATAACTGCATCTACACCTTTGTTTTGCAGTTCCAGAGCAGCTTCAGTGTTGGTGTTATAAGCAGTTACTTTTGCATCCTTTACGGTTCTTGCTTTGTTTTCACCAGTGGTACCAATTTGTACAGCAATGCGTTTGCCTTCCAGATCTTTAATGCTCTTAACTTCGGTATTATCCTTGTTTACCATAACAATCAGACCAGAAGTATAGTAAGGATCAGAGAAGGTGACAGCCTTTTGACGTTCTTCGGTAATGCTCATGCCAGCAGCTACCATATCAATGTTGCCTGCATTCAGAGCAGGAATCAGAGCATCAAAGCCCATATTTTGGATTTCTACCTTATAGCCCATTTGTTTGCCAATAGCACGAGCCAGGTCCATATCGAAGCCAGTGTATTCTTTGCTGCCTTCTTCTTGGAATTCAAAGGGTGCAAAGGTCGGTTCAGTACCTACACGCAATACCTTCTCAGCATTTTTATCAGCCTTATCACTGCCGCCGCAGCCAGCAGTCAGCATTGCTACTGCCGCAATTACGGACATCATCAAAATTACAAGTTTCTTCATAATACAATCTCCCTCCAAATGTATTGCTAATGCATAATTAAAAGTTAAACATATTATATACCTAAATTCCGAATTGGTAAAGAGGAAAATTCATAAAAAAGCAGAATTTTGGTATAAAAATAAATGCAGCTCAGCTGACCTGGTTTTCGCCCCCACACTCGCCTGCTGGAAGGTTCGCTCCTAAGCATTCTCGCTCCCCACTACTACTCCTCTCGCCTTCATCATTAATTATACGCTGGAATATTATTCATACTCTCATCCGCTGCGGCAGGACTTACTTCTAAGCTGCACCGTGCTCATAGCTAATTTAAGCTACTTACGTGGATCGTTTGGCCTGCAACTGGCATCGACTTTCAACCACAGACCTGAGCTGCCCTATCATTATACGCTTAGTAATTTTTTTTGGCAAGTATCCTCATACACTTTAATATTTCCCAAGAAAGTGATATACTATTCTTACTCTTAATATGAACGGATGAATAAAACATGATTGCTATTCCACAATGTCTGGATTTTTCTGATGCCTATAGAACCAAGGAAATCTGTGACTTCTATTTACGAATGCTTGAAATTAAAAATAGAGATGTTTATCTGCACAGCAAGCAGGTTGCCAATTATGCAGCAAGCGTAGCCGCAAAAATAGGACTGCCTCCCGGAGAGGTTTCCAAAATAAAAACAGCAGCTCTCCTTCATGATATAGGTCAGCTGGCTGTACCCAACATTATTTTGGCAAAAATCCCATTTTTATCTACCCGCGAATTCTCCCTTTATAAACGCCACTGCATTGCAGGTGCCAGTATGCTGGAAAATATTCCTGAGCTGGACTATGTAACTGACATTATCCGCTGTCATCACGAAAACTGGGACGGAACAGGATACCCCAAGCGACTGAAGGGACAAAACATCCCCATAGGTGCGAGGATTATTGCTGTAGCCAACTATTATGACCGCAATCTCAATCCCTGCACCCAGCATTATCAAAAGTCTCATGAGGATGCTATTGTAGAGCTGCAGGACAAGGCAGGTCAGGCCTTCGACCCTGCCATAGTAAAAGCCTTCATAGAAGCAATCCTTCCAAAATAATAAAAGCTTTGTCAACGATTCGCAAAAATCATGACAAAGCTTTTTCCTTTTTATACGAGTCTCTGCATATTATGTTTTAAATATGCAGCATTATGTATAAAGCCTTTCAACACCTATGCTCATAGGCTTCTCCCTTTTCCTTCATTACAACAGTACCTAGAATGCAGTCACTTCCATCTAGACTGAATACAGCACTTCATTACAAATACTTCGTATATCATACCATTAATAAATGCTTAATTCCGAAACAGAAAAATTATTCTATAATTCTGCACCAACAGCATAAACAGGCCTGCTCCTGGCTGTAAATTTCCAATCAGGATTTCATAAATATTTTTAGAAAAATTTCAACGCAGATTTAGAAAAATAAAAAAGCACTCCGATTACTCGAAGTGCTGATTTTACATGGTGGGCGCTAACGGGATCGAACCGCTGACATTCTGCTTGTAAGGCAGACGCTCTCCCAGCTGAGCTAAGCGCCCGAAAATGGTGACCGGTAGGGGAATCGAACCCCTGATACCGCCGTGAAAGGGCGGTGTCTTAACCGCTTGACCAACCGGCCAGATTGGTGACCCATGTAGGCCTCGAACCTACGACACCCTGATTAAGAGTCAGGTGCTCTACCAACTGAGCTAATGGGCCGTTCAAACTACTTGATTATAATACACGATATCTGAAAAAATTGCAAGAGTTTTTTGAAAAAAATTTTAAATTTTCTCCTATTTTTGATTTTATTTGACTAAGAGGAGAGAAAAGCATAAAATAAAAATGGTAAGGTGTAAAAAATCTTAAATTTACGGAGGACTTAGATTATGCAATACGATATTGCCGTTATTGGTGGCGGCCCGGCAGGTGTTTCTGCAGCTGTAACAGCAGCTAGTAAAGGCCGTAAGGTTATTCTTTTTGAGGCCCACGGCTTTAGCCCTCGTTTACGCAGTGTGGCCAAAATTACAGATTATCTTGGTATTCCCGATATTTCCGGTAGTGATTTAATGGACATCTTTGTTAAGCATTTACGCAGCACTGATGTAGATGTAGTTGAAGCAAAGATTATCAGCCTGCGTGAGGTTGGTGAAGGCTTTGAGTTGGGTACTCCTCATGGTGATTACACTGCTGATGCAGTTGTATTGGCTACTGGTATTTCACGTTCCAATCTTATTCCTGGTGAGAAGGAGTTTTTGGGACGTGGCGTAAGCTATTGCTCCATTGTTGACGGTCCTAAATTCAAGGGTAAAAGAGTTGCTGCTATTGCTACTGTACCTGATGCTATGTATGAAATTGAATATTTGGCAGAGCAATGTGAGCATGTATTCTTCTTCCCCAGATATGCTGGCTATGTTCCGCCTAAAAAGAAAAATATTACCGTTGTTTTAGATAAACCTACTGAAATTACCGGTACTGACAAGGTTACTGGTCTGCGTGCTGACAATGATTTCTATAATGTTCAGGGTGCCTTTGTATTCCGTGCAAGCGATCCTCTGAATAGCTTCCTGCCCGGTTTGGAAATCCGCGGCCGCAGCATTTATGTTGATGACCAGGCTCAGACCAATATTGAAGGCGTATTTGCTGGCGGCGACTGCACTGGTCAGCCTTGGCAGATTAATCGCGCCGCAGGACAGGGCCAAAAGGCTGCACTGAGTGCTATCCGCTATCTGGCTCGTCGCGATGAGGGTATTGTTTATTAATAACCGCGGGTTTTAAAGTGGATATTTTTGCTATATTAATGAAGTTACTTTTTTAATTAGCAAAAATGTGCTACAATATAATTTATGATTATATTTGATTTGGAGGAATCGTTATGTTAGATATGAAGTTTGTCCGCGAGAATCCGGAGCTTGTTACTGAAGCTATTCAAAAACGCTTTGGTAATATTGATTTGACCGAGTTCCTCGAACTGGACAAAAAACGTCGTGAAATTACAGGACAGGTTGAAGCCTTAAAAAAAGAGCGCAACACTGCTTCTCAAGAAATTGGCAAAATGAAAAAAGCTGGCCAAGATGCTTCTGAGCAAATGGCTGCTGTTCGTGCTCTCGGCGACAAAATCGCTGAAGACGATAAAGAGTTGAAGGATATCGAAGATAGACTGAAGAGCATTCTCCTGACCATTCCTAACATTCCTGCTGAAGATGTTCCCGTTGGCAAGGACGATAGCTGCAATCCCGTAGTTCGTACTTGGGGCGAGCCTACTAAATTTGACTTTGAGCCTAAAGCTCACTGGGAAATTGGCGAAGGCCTGAATATTCTTGACTTTGAGCGTGGCGTAAAGGTTTCCGGAGCTCGCTATGTATTCTATCGTGGTCTGGGCTCCAGATTGGAGCGTGCGGTAATTAACTTCTTCCTTGACCTGCACACTCAAAAGCATGGCTATACTGAAATGTTCCCGCCCTTTATCGTAAACGGCGCAAGCATGCAAGGTACTGGCCAATTGCCTAAATTTGCTGAGGATATGTACAAGCTGGAAAACGGCGATATGTACCTGATTCCTACTGCAGAAGTTCCTGTAACCAACTACCATCGTGATGAAATCCTGAGCGGCGATCAGCTGCCAATCAAATACACTGCTTACAGCGGCTGCTTCCGTGCAGAGGCTGGCGCAGCAGGCCGTGATACTCGTGGCCTGATTCGTATGCACCAATTCAACAAGGTTGAGCTGGTTAAATTTACTAAACCTGAAGATTCCTGGGCTGAACTGGACAAACTGACTGCTGATGCTGAAGAAGTTCTGCAGCTGCTGGGCCTGCCCTATCATGTAGTACGCCTGTGCACCGGTGACCTGGGCTTCAGCTCTGCAACCACCTATGACTTGGAGGTATGGCTCCCGTCTGCTAACTGCTATCGTGAGATTTCCTCCTGCTCCAACTTCCTGGACTTCCAAGCTCGCCGTGCTAACATCCGTTTCCGCCGCGATGCTAAATCCAAACCGGAACTGGTTCATACCCTTAACGGCAGCGGCGTAGCTGTTGGACGTACTGTTGCAGCTATTTTGGAAAACTACCAACAAGCTGATGGCAGCGTAGTAGTACCTGAGGTACTGCGTCCCTACATGGGCTGCGATGTAATCAAGGCTCCTGAAAAATAATCATATCTGATTAGCTTTATTGACCTGAGTAGATTTTTCTGCTCAGGTCTTTTTATGCCTTTACTAGGCTAAAGTCGCTTATTTTTTTGTAAAAACCTTGATGCAGTGGGAGTTTGAGAGGTATGGCTAATGATGAAAGATAAAGGACATTTTTTGTTCCTTGATAGTTTTCTTTTGAAGCCATGGTCAAAAGAAAACTAGTACATACTTATTCTGATGAAACCGATTCGGAAGAAACCGAATAAATTGACGGAGGTTCGTCAGAATGATATAATATTATTCGGAAAAAACCGAATCGGAGGTGACCGAATAAATGGATTTTTTTGGTAGAAATCAGGAGCTGAAGCGTTTAAAGAGTTTTTTTTACGATGATTTATCTATGGCAGCGTTGGTATATGGTCGTCGCAGGGTAGGTAAAAGCGAGCTTATTAAACAGGCTATCAAGGAGTCGGAATATAAATTTATATATTATGAATGCAAACAGACATCTGAAGCAAATAATGTAGAAAGCTTATCATTATTGATTGCAGAAGTTTTTGACCTGCCTTGCATACAATTTAAAAATATGGAGGCTGCTCTGCAGTTTTTGTTCCAGTCCGCTTTGAATAAAAGAATAATTTTAGTATTGGATGAGTATCCGTATTTGCGAGAGCGTGTGGAAGGCTTAGATAGTATCATTCAGGGTTTGGTGGATAAATACAGGGAAAATAGTCAATTAAAGCTTGTTGTGTGCGGTTCCTATATTGACACTATGCGTTCCTTATTACTTGTACAAAATCCTCTTTACGGCCGTGTGGACCTTACTATAGATTTGAAGCCTATGAATTATCTTGAAGCAGCATGCTTTTATCCAACCTTTTCCAACGAGGATAAGGTAAGGCTATATAGTGTTTTTGGCGGTATACCTTACTATAACCGTTTGATAAATCCTTCGCAAACTGTTGAAGAAAATATTATTCGTCTTATAGCATCTCCTGGAGCACGCTTAGAAAATGAAATAGGATTATTTTTAAGAGCTGAGATTTCTAAAATTTCTAATGCTAATATTGTTTTTGAAACATTGGCCAAGGGATTCACCAGGTTTAAAGATATTTTGAGTCAATCTCATATTTCTAGTGGACCAACCTTAGTAGATGTTCTTGATAGATTGATTAATATGGAAATAGTGGCTAAAACCTCTCCTATTAATGACGAGAATAATAAAAGAAAATCCGGATATTATATTTGCGATAATTTGGCTTTGTTCTATTATAAATACGTATTCAGATATTCTTCTCAGATTAGTATTATGCCTTCGGAAATTTTTTATGAAAAATATATTAAAGAGGACTTTAATAGCAGTCATGTTCCAAAGGTATTTGAAAGTATTTGTGGACAATATTTAATAGAGCTTAACAAAAGAGGCTTAATGCCACAGACTTTTGAAAAAATAGGGCGCTATTATTATGATGATTCTGTTAATAAGAAAAATGGTGAATTTGATATAGTTACACTAGATTCCTCTGGCTACAATTTTTACGAGGCTAAGTTTAGAAATCATGGTATTGATAGAAAAATGATTGAAGCGGAAATACGCCAGGTTGAGGCAACAGGATTGCAATGCCATCATTATGGATTTTTTTCCAAAGGTGGATTTTGTGAGGATGTAAATAATCTTGATAAGATTTCTTGTTTCACGTTGGACGATTTATTTAATATAGAACCATAATTTGCAGACATATCAAGAAACGATTCTAAATTGCAATACTTTATTGACCTGAGTAGATTTTTCTGCTCAGGTCTTTTTATGCCTTTACTAGACTAAAGTCCCTCATCTTTTTGCGAATTTCTTGGAAAAGTCGCTCATCTTTTTGTGAAAACCTTGGTGTAGTGGGAGTTTGAGGGTGATTATCACGTATATCGCAGATGTGCTGTGATATATTGTTTAGTAGTGGATTAAAGAACACTATAAAGCACTTATGGAAAAGAAAAATTACTTTATATTTTCCTATTGTGTATTTCCCTTTTTATGATAAAATCAAATAATAAAATACATTGCAAAGGCAAGGGGAGAGTGGATATGTTAAGAGATAAAATTTTCCAAATTGATAAGACTGATGTTGAAAGACTGGCGGCTGAATATGGTTCTCCGCTTTTGGTGCTGTCTTTAGAACAGGTTCGTAAAAATTATGAGCTGTTAAAAAAGTATATGCCTCGCGTAGCTGTTCACTACGCAATTAAAGCTAATCCTCATCCGGAAATTCTTCGTGTTATGAAGGAAATGGGTTCCTGCTTCGACGTAGCATCTGATGGTGAAATACGCACTCTGTACGATATGGGTATTGAAGGAAAGCGTATGATTTATGCTAATCCTGTTAAGACTGGTGTGGGCTTAAGGGCCTGCAATGAGTGTGGCGTACATAAAATGACCTTTGACAGTGCGTCTGAGATTGCCAAAATTCAGACAGCCTGCCCTGGTACAACGGTGCTGCTGCGTCTGCGTATAGATAATTCCTCTGCCCATGTAGATTTGAACAAAAAATTTGGTACTGCTCGTGAAAATGCACTGGATTTAATGCTCAAAGCAAAAGAAGCAGGTCTTGATATGGCTGGTATTGCCTTTCATGTAGGCAGTCAGACTGTCAGTGCAGAGCCTTATCTGCACGCTCTTGATATTGCTCGTGAGCTTTTTGAGGAAGCTAAGGCGGCTGGCCTGGAGCTGCGAATTCTTGATATTGGCGGAGGATTTCCCATTCCTGAGCCTAAAGTAAAATTTAATCTTCCTGAAATGCTGCAGCAAATCAATGCACGTCTAGATGAGGATTTCCCTAATATTGAAATTTGGTCCGAGCCTGGACGCTACATTTGCGGTACTGCAGTAAATCTTATTACCAGTGTAATTGGTGTGACTGAGCGTGGTGGTCAGCCTTGGTATTTCCTTGATGAAGGTCTTTATGGAACCTTTTCTGGCGTAATCTTTGATCAATGGGATTTCAAGCTTATCAGCTTTAAGGAAGGCGAGGAGCGTGTAGCAGCAACCTTTGCTGGTCCTAGCTGTGATTCCCTTGATATTATGTTCCGTGGTCGTATGACTGCACCATTAGAGGTTGGGGACTTGCTGCTTGTTCCTGCTTGTGGTGCTTATACTTCTGCCTCTGCGACAACCTTTAATGGGTTCAGTAGGGCTAGGTTCGTCATCTGGGAAGATGTAAAATGCGACTGCATATAATAAATACGTCATCTACTTCGTTAGGATTCATAGACGTAGTCTATGAATCCTGCCTCGTATCTGGCGCATTCGCTGCAGTCTTAGTTTGTAGTTAGTACGCCGTCGCATTTTCTAGCATCTGAGGCATTCTCCGCGGTCTTAGTTAAGTACAACTGCGAATACCTTGTTTGCGGCGTTAATTTTCCTAGAAGTACTGTTAGTACGCCGTCGTTGTTCTTCTGAGATAAACTAACAGTTTAATTACATTCAATAATAAAAAGCATAGTGTTGTTAAAGCTTCTGGTTTACTAATTATGTTAGTAGGCCAGGAGCTTTTTTATGGGAGAAATACAGAATAGCAGCTTAAAGAATTAAAAGGAAAAATTTTTCTTATGAACGTGATAGATAGAAGTCTCTGGCAATTTAAGCATAAACGAGAACATGTTTTGTTATTTATTATTATTGTAGAAATATTTTAATATAAAGTTGTATTAAGAATCCAATCTATGTAAGGGTTGCTTGAAAATTAATATTGTGAACAGATTGAAAATAGACTAAGTAATTAAAAGTGCTGTATTTTCCTATAGAACACTTGACTCGGGGGGGTGGAGTGCTAATATAATACCAGGCGAAAGTGTGGCTTAAACAAGCTTTAAGTGTTTCGCAAAGATTTTGTGGAATAAAAGGTTTTAAAGGAAGGTGTCTAAAATGTTGAAAAACAATAAGTCTATGGTTGTGGCATCTATGTTGTGTGCTTCCGTTATGGTTGGCTTATATTCAGCTCCTGTATTTGCAGCTCCTGTAAATGGTGATGAGTTGAAGATTGAGGGTTCTGACGGCAATTTTGTCATTAAAGAAGTTGTTCCAGGAAAAACTATGATTTATACTGAAGCTAAAAATGGTGATGATACTCTGTATCTTGATCCTGCTAGTGGCAATCTCAGTACTAAAGGAACAATATCCGTTGGTGGCTTAGATGGTAATAGTATTAAAACGGTTATTGATGGAACCAGTGGTAGCATTGCGGTTGGTTTGAAAAATGGTGTTCCCCAAATTAACTTGGATGCTGATACAGGCGAGGTTAATGCAAAAACATTCAATGGTGTTTCTTTAGCAACTAATGGTGACGAAGTTTTAGTTAATGGTATCGATGTTAAAGCAATGGGTAACAATGTTGCAGGTATTCGTCGTGCAACTAAAGGTGATAGAGCTTCTACATATATTGAAGACACCGTACGTGTTAATAATAAGGCTGGCTTGTGGGTATATGAAGAAGATGGTACAACCGTTGCAGCTTCTATTAATAGAGAAGGTGCTGCTGAATTTAACTCCGTAAATGTTGCAGGTAACGTAGTAGCAGATGGTTTAGGTCGCTTTGGTTCCTTAAATGGTCCTAATGTACGTATGGAGAAGGGCGAACTGACTATTAATTCTAGTGCTACCAATAAAGTAGTTTCTATGTCTGCTGAAGGCCTGAAAATGTATGGTGATGATGGTAAGCTGAATGTTCTTTTAACAAGAGAAGGCGGTTTAGCTCTGAACCAAAATTTAAGTGTTCGTGGTAACATGTCTATTGATGGTACTATCAACGGTGCAACAATTACTGCAGAATCTTTCAATGGTGTAAATATTGGCGAATTAGCAAATAGTGTTGAAGGTATTGATAAAGTTAGTGCTAACGTTGCTGGTATTACTAGACCTCGTGAAAATGAAACTATCATAGAGGGTAAAGTAGCTATTAATTCTGTAGGCAATGTTTATACTCCTGGTTCTATTATTGCCGAGAATGGATTCTCTACTGGTAATGGCAACTTTGCAGTTAGTGGTGCTACTGGTGATATTACAACTAAAGGTGCTATTAATGGAGTAAGTTTATCTGAGAACGGTATTAAATTTGGTAAGGACGGCAAGACACAAATTTTGGCTTCTGTAGCTGGAGATGCTATTATCAATGGTAATACTATTGGCTTTGACGGAATCAATGCAAGTGGCGGCTTGAGTGTAGGTGTTCTTGATAAGAAGTTTGGCGTTGATGCTGATGGCAATGTTGAAGCTCAAGGCACATTGTCCGTTGCAAATGGTGCATTTAAAGTAGATAAAGATGGTACCGTAACCTCTAAAGTTGGTAACTCTACTCTTTATGTAGGTGCTGACCAAGCTGGTATGAAAAATGGTAACAATGCTGTTGTTGTAGACAATAATGGTGTGTTGCTGGGCAATGCTTTTGGTAGCAATGTTCGTGTAGGAGAAAATGGTGTAACCTTTACCAATGGTGAAGCCGGTTCTACTATAATTAATGGTGGTAATATTTCCAATGGTAAATTTAGTGTAGATAAAGATGGTAACATTCAAGCTACTACTTACAATGGAATTAACATTGAAGATTTGAAATCTGATGTTGAAGCGTCCAACAAAAATGTAGCTGGTATTGAGCGTAGAAAAAGCGCAGTAGAAGGAAAATTCGTAACTGAAATCGAAGGCAAGACTATGATTGCAAGCGATGGTACATTCTCTACTGCTGCTGGTCAATTTGTTGTTGACGGCGATAGTGGCGCAGCAACTTTCAAGGGTGCTGTAAATCTGGGGGCTAACGCAAGCTTTACTTCTGGCAAGTATGGTTCTATTAATTTAGGCGATTTCTATGATGAATATAGAACTAATGTTGAAAAATATGATGAGGCCATCAAAGATCTGCAGGATAAGACCCAAAACATCAATAAAGACAAGACCGAAGAAGGTCATACTCAAATTGATGGCGACCTGACCGTTGGTGATGTAAATGCTGGCAGTGGTAACATTAATGCTGGTAACGTAAATGCTGGTACTGTTAACGCTGATAATGTAGTTGTTGGTGATACCACTATTAGTAAAGACGGCATTACTTCCAACAAAGTAACTGTTGGTGACACCACTATTGATAAAGACGGTATTACCTCCAACAAAGTAACTGTTGGCGACACCACAGTATCTAAAGATAGCGTAAACGTTGGTGGCGAAAATGGAACTACCGTATCTAAAGACGGCGTAACTGTTGGCGGCGAAAATGGTACTTCCGTATCCAAGGACGATGTTGTTATTAACAAGGGTACTGACAAAGAGGTTAGCCTGTCCAATGTTGGCAGCCGTGTAGATAATCTGGAACAAGGTCTGGCAGATGCTAATAGCCGCATTGATAGAGTTGATGAGAAGATTGACAAAGTTGGTGCAATGGCAGCTGCTATCGCTAACTTGAGAACTATGGGTTATGATCCTGAAGCTCCGACTGAAATTGCTGTAGGCGTTGGCCAATACAGAAGTGAAACCGGCGCTGCACTGGGCTTCTTCCACTATCCGAACAAAGACTTCATGCTGAGCATGAGCGTTTCTACCTCTGGCGATGAAGTAATGGGCGGTATTGGTGCAACCTGGAAATTCGGCCGCAAGACTCCTGCTGAAATGAAAGCTGCTAAGGAAAGAGCTGCTGAAAAAGTAAAGCTTGAAAAAGCTGCTGCAATCAAAAAGGCTGCTGAGCTGGCAAAAGTTGAAAAACAACAACAACGTCATGCTGAATTAGCTGCGAAAAAAGCTGCAAAATAATTTTGATAGAGGCTCATATTGAGCTGATATAAAAATCAACCTTTCAAGACAAAGACGGGCTATTGTAGTCCGTCTTTGTCATATCTAATCAAGATTTTAATAAAGGAGCAATTTTCTATGAAAAAATTAATTTTAATGCTTACTGCTATTTTTACGCTGGCATTTAGCAGCTTGTGTATGGCAGCTGACGGTGGTGCTTTGAATAAAGCACAGGACAGTGCGGAAAAATTTATGGCTGGCTTTAAATCTACTCCGGCTGCTTATACTGAAGTAGCAGGTGGTTTTAGTACTGATTTGAAATCTAAAATTAATGCTCAAGCATTTGCAGAACTGCAAAAACAAGTAAAATCTCAATTTGGTAATGTAAAAAACAATAAATTCTTCTCTTATGAGCGTTATGACCAGTTTGATAGAGTAACTTATATTTCTAACTGCACTAAGGAAGACTTAGTTGCTTTTATTCTTACCTGTGATAAAAAGGGCAGACTGGTTGATTTTGCTATCACCAAGCTGCAAGCAGAAAAAGCTTCTAAATAATGGCTATGAAGAAAAAAATTCTTGCATTTCTTTGTGGAGCTTTGTTAAGCTTTTTCCCTAGCTGTACTTGGGCGGCTGAGCATGCTGGCAATTACATAGCAGTTGGCCAAAGTAATGTAGGCAGTCTTTATGTTGATTTGGATAATGTTAAGGTTGTACATAGGGAGAGTGCTGCATTCTTGATTGTTGCTGTTGAAGAACGTTATCAGGACCAAGGTTTTATTGCAGACATCCGTAGTACAGAAGGATTGGAAAATGCTGTGGGAATGCTTACTTTATATATGTTTGATAATTTTGGCAGAACCTACTGTATTGTTGCCCAGCATATATATGACGACAAAGGAAATATATGCTTAAATTTAGGTAATGATATGGAAATAAAGGATGTTGGCAATGATAAAACATTGCTAAAAATCTATGAGGTAGCCTTAAAATCTATGGAGAGTAAAGCTAAAGTTCCTTCATGGGGCAGATAATTTTGCCTATACTATGGTGGGCCTTTACGACAACTAGATATCTAAAATTATCCTAAGGGACGCACTGGCAATGGGTGCGTCCCTTTTATCTTTTAAGTCAGCTATTTGATTTACTATCATTTCAATAGAGATTTTATTTGTAGACCGTAGTGTTTTTATGATAAAATAAAATGATAAGTTTATTTTTGGAGGCTTATTATGGAAAAGAACTGGCAGGAGCTTTTAGACGGCGTCAATCGTAATGATTTGCGCATGCCGTTGTTAGAAGCGATGCTGAAATATAAGGCTGAAAATATTTATCCCTTGCACACTCCTGGTCATAAGGGAGGCCGTGGTATGGCGCAGGCTTTGCGCAGTGAGCTGGGCAAAGCCGTTCCTATGGATGTGTCTCTCATGAGTGAGTTGGACGATATTCACGAGCCTACTATGTATATCAAGGAGGCGCAGGAGCTGGCAGCTAAGACCTATGGCAGTGATGCTTGCTTTTGGGCAGTAAATGGTACTAGTCAGGCTATACATGCTATGCTGATGACGGCGCTGCAGCCTGGTGAAAAGCTGCTTTTGCCACGTAATGCTCATCGCAGTGTGGCAGGTGGTCTAGTGCTGGGTGGTATTGAAGTAGTTTATCTGGAGCCAGAATACAGTGAGGCCTTTGGTATTCAGCTGCAGGTTACTCCTGAAGCTGTAAAGGCTGCTTTAGACAAGGATGCAGAGATTAAGGCTGTTTTACTGACAAGTCCTAACTACTATGGCGTTGCAGCCAAGGTCAGTGAGATTGCAGAAATTTGTCACGCTAGAGGCGCAGTGCTTTTGGTTGATGAAGCTCATGGTCCTCATTTGGGCTTTAGTGAGCTTTTGCCAAAGTCTGCTTTGCAGCAGGGGGCTGACGCCTGCGCACAAAGCACTCATAAAATAGTAGGTGCTATGACCCAATGCAGTATGGTTCATTTTCAGGGTGAACGACTTGATTTGCAGCGTGCTGCTGATGTGATGAGTATTTTGACAACTACTAGTCCCAATTACTTTTTGATGGCATCTCTGGACGCTGCTCGAGCTCAGCTGCAGGCCCATGGTACATTAATGAGTGAGCTGGCCTGTGAAGCGGCACAACGTTTGCGTAAGCTGTGCGGTGAGTTTGCTGGCTTGCGAGTAATGGAGCCGCAGGATTGTGACGGCCTTGCTCTTGATATGACCAAGGTTACAGTTAATTTTGTAGACTGGGGCATCAGCGGTGTTGAGGCAGGAGATATTTTCCGCAGCTTTAAGGTTGCAGTGGAGCTGGTAGATGCTGAAAACGTATTGTTTTTGGTAACCTACGCAGATATGGATGGCGGCTTTGCTGATGGATTGGCACGTATCCGCAGTGCCTTGGAATATATGTCTAAGAATAAAAGGCCGCGTCAAGAGCAGGCTCAGGCTATTAAGGTCCCTGGAACGGAGGCAGTTATGTCCTTGCGTCAGGTTTTTAATAGTCCTAAGGAAAGTGTGCTTTTGGAAGAGTCGGCAGGAAGGATATGTGCGGAGCAGGTAAGCTTTTATCCGCCTGGAATTCCTGTACTGTTGCCTGGTGAGCGTATTACCGAGGAAATTATAGCCTACTGCCAAAAGCAGAGGGCCTTGGGACTGCCTGTAAGTGGTCCTGCTGATTCTCAGCTTTTGACGGTGCGAGTTTTGAGAGGATAATTTTATGAAGGGTTTATTTATAACTTTAGAGGGCTTGGACGGCGCAGGTAAAACCACACAGCTTCATAAGGCTGCAGAGCTTTTGCGTCAGCAGGGCTATGAGGTAGTGGAAAGCCGTGAGCCAGGTGGTACGGAGCTGGCAGAGAAGGTTAGAACTTTGGTGCTTGACGCTGCTTTGCCGTTGAATAATACTACTCAGACACTTTTATATCTTGCTGCCAGAAGTGAGCATGTGGACAAGCTGCTTAGGCCTGCTCTTGAGGCGGGAAAGATAGTTTTATGTGACCGCTTTAGCGACTCTACATTGGCTTATCAGGGGTTGGCCGCAGGCAAGACCATAGATGAGCTCACTGATTTGCGTCAGCTGAACGCTTTTGCTACAGAAGGACTTGCACCGGATCTGACCTTGGTGCTGGATGGTGACCCTAAGCTTTTACTCAAACGCAGAGATGCCAGAGGTGTAACCGACCGCTATGAAGAGCAGGGCTTGGAGCTGCAGTACAAGCTGCGCAGTGCCTTTGCAGCCTTAGCGAAGGCGGAGCCTGAGCGTATGCGTATCATAAATGCTGAAGGCAGTGAAGCTGCTGTCAGCGCAGCAATTATGGATGTTATTGGGGAATTTTTGGAGAGGAAGCTGTAAAATGTGGAATGATGTTCTGGGACATGAGGGAGTAAAAAGCTTTTTAAGCAGCTATCTTCATGCACAGGAAAGACCTCATGCGCTGCTGTTTCTTGGTGCTGCCGGACTTGGTAAAAAGCGTCTGGCCTTGGAATTTGCCAAAACTCTCCTTTGCGAAAGCAGTACTGGTACTGATGACTGTGAATCCTGCCGTCTGATGAATTTGGAGGATGGTAATTTCAGTCACCCTGATTTTATCCTTTTGGAGCAGGAGCAGGACACCAAGACAGGACGCATTAAGGATATAGGTATTGACCAGGTACGTGAGCTAACTGGCAAGGCTGCCTTTGCACCTGTTATGTCACAGAATAAGGTCTGCATTATTGATGGGGTTGACTCTATGACAGTGTACGCTGCCAACAGCTTTTTAAAGCTATTGGAGGAGCCTCCTGCAGGCTGGGTGATCATTCTATTGGCTGAGTCGGAGGACAAGCTTTTGACTACTATTCTGTCTCGTGTGGTCAAGGTACGCTTTCAGCTTATTCCAGAGGAGCTGGTGTATCAGGCGCTGCTTGAACGTGGCGTAGGTAAGGAGCATGCTCTCGTATTGGCACGTATCAGCGAAGGCTCCTTAGGCGCAGCGGTGAGACTTCTGGAACAGCAGGTTTTTGAAGTTCGTCAGCAGGCAGTAGCCTTTTTGGAGGCTTTGCCCCTAAAGATGCCTATGGACTATGTAGTTGGTCGTCCTTGGGTAGAAAAATATGATAGAAATCAGGCGATTTTATTTGTTAAGCTCTTGCAGCTTTTATTGCGTGATTTGCTGATAATCCGCGCAGATGCTAAAATAGCATTATATAATTGTGATATAGAAACAGGTCTGCAGCAGTTAAGCAGGGGGTGGAGCTCCCGCAGTCTTAAGCAGGCTTTAGACATCATTAAAGAGACTTATGCAGCTTTGGACAGCAGTGTTGGCGTGAAGCTGGCGCAGGAGTCCATGGCTCTTAAAATAGATTCAATATACAAGGAGTGATAAAAATGCCAACAGTTGTAGGTATTAGATTTAAAAAGGCATGTAAGATATATTATTTTGATCCGGCAGACACAGGTGTAGCCAAGGGCGATTTTGCCATTGTGGAAACTGCTCGTGGCGTAGAATACGGCGAGGTAGTTATCGGTCCTCGTGAGGTTGATGAAAAGGATATAGTATCCCCTCTGAAGCCGGTTATGCGCAAAGCAACTGCTGAGGATGAGGACAAGCTGGTAGAGAACAAGGTACGTGAAAAGGAGGCCTTCAACATCTGTCTGCGCAAAATTAAAAATCATGGTCTTCCTATGCGTTTGATTGATGTAGAGTTCACCTTTGATGTTAACAAAATTATTTTCTACTTTACCGCAGACGGTCGTATTGACTTCCGTGAGTTGGTAAAGGATTTGGCGTCCGTTTTCCGTACCCGTATTGAGCTGCGCCAGATTGGCGTGCGTGACGAGGCTAAAATGCTTGGCGGTATTGGCAGCTGTGGACGTCCCCTGTGCTGCGCTACCTTCCTGGGTGATTTTGAGCCTGTTTCCATTCGTATGGCAAAGGACCAGAATCTGTCCCTTAATCCTACCAAGATTTCCGGTATCTGCGGCAGATTGATGTGCTGCCTGAAATATGAAAATCATATGTACTGCAAAGGCTCCTGCAACAATCACCGTCGTGAGCGTGTGGAAATTCCTAAAATAGGTGCTACTGTTGTTACCACCATGGGCGAGGGTAAGGTTGTAGGTATTAGCCGCGGTCAGCGTACTGCTTCTGTACAGCTGGCTCCTGACAATATTATTCAGGTGGAGTGGGATGAAATTGTAGATGCGTCCCAGGCTGATAATGTGTAATGAAAGCAGCGTTCGCTGTGACTACGTTCCTGGCTGCCAGTATAAAATCTGGCAGGATGCCAAGGAATTCTGTTTTACTACGGATGCTGTATTTTTAGGAAATTTTCCCCATGTAGTACGCCAGGCTAAGGTGCTGGAGCTGGGCTGTGGCACTGGTGCCATTAGTATGCTGTTGGAAAGCCGCGGTGCTGCTCAGGTGACAGCCCTGGACGTTAATCCACGTATTACGGAGTTGCTGCGCCGCAGTGTAGCAGACAATGGTCTGGAGGAAAAGTTTAATATTATAGACGGAGATATCCGTAACTACAAGGAGCTGTTTGCCCCTGAAAGCATGGATTTGGTTGCTGCTAATCCGCCCTATCGCAATAGCGGCAACGTGCGCCAGATTGGTACAGCTGCCTGCCATGAGGTATCTGCTAACCTAGAGGACTTTTTTAAGGCTGCTGCTTATGCAGTACGTTATCGTGGACGCTTTGCCTTGGTACAGCTGCCTGAGCGCTTTATAGAAAGCATTGAGCTGGCACTTAAGTATGGTTTGCAGCCCAAGCGGCTTCAATGGGTGCATTCTTCCATTGGCAAGCCTGCCTGGATTTTTCTGATGGAGATGGTCAAGGGAGGAAGCTACGGACTTGATGTTTTGCCTCCTCTTATCATGTATAATGCTGATGGTTCCTACACTGAGCAGGTCCAAAAGTTTTACGAATAAGAAAGCCGCTTAGCGGCTTTTTTACTTACAGATTATAATTTAAGTATTATAGATATATATGGGAAGCCGCAAAAGGCGTAAATTTGACGATTTTTGCCAATTTGTGATAAAATATTACAGATTAAGGAGGAAGTTCCCATGTATAAATTCATGAGTAAAATTCGTTTACAATGTCTTGTTTTGGGCATTGCTATCATTTTGATGACTCCCTTTTTGGCAGGCTTTGATATTACACGTCAGATTACTATTGAATATGATGGTCATAAAAAGGAGCTGCGTACCAACGAAAGCAATCCACAGCTGATTATTGAGGCTACAGGTGTTCCCTTTAAAAATGGTGATAGCTGGAAGCTTTTAGGACCAAATAAAAGTCTGCAGGATGGCAGTGTTATTCAGGTAATACGTGCCAAGGAGTTTACTGTTGTCCGCGATGGTAAGGAGGAGCTGCTGCGTTCCAGCAAGGAAACTGTTGGAGAAGCTTTGAAATCCTTAGGCATTTCATTCAAAAAGAGCCGTATTTATCCTAAAGCGGATAAGGAGCTGCAAAGCGGTATGAGAGTTTATGTTCTCAACAAAGGCGAGGAGCTGCACTTTGATGAAGCAGAGGTAGATATTCCAGTAAAATATATTGAGGACTACAGCCGTAATTTTGGCGAAAATCTGATTAAGGACGGTGGTAAGCCTGGTAAGAGCAAGGTTATTTCTAAAAAAGTAGCTAATGCTGACGGCACTCATTCTTTTACTGAACTGGGACGTGAAATACTGCAGGAGCCTGAAAGCAAGGTTGTATTGAAGGGTATGGCTATGAGCGTCAAAACTCCTGACGGCTATAAGCGTTATAAAAAGAAAATTATTGCTGAGGCTTCTGCGTATGTAGCAACCGGTAATCCTACTGCTGTTGGCATTTATCCCTATGTAGGCATAGTTGCTGTTGACCCCAGAGTGATTCCGCTTTACACCAAGATGTATATTCCTGGTTATGGTATTGCTATGGCCGGTGATACAGGTAGTTATATCATTGGCAACCGCATAGATTTATTTTATGATGACTATAATGCTGCCATTCATTTTGGCAGACGCAATGTAGAAGTTTATATTTTAGAGGATTAATTATGTTAAAAGAGGTACTTGTTGTAGAGGGAAAGATGGATACCGTAGCCATTAGCAAAGCTCTGGAGGCAGACACCATTGAAACAGGAGGCTTTACTCTGGCTCCCTACACCTTAAAGCAAATAGAGGCTGCCTATAAAAAGCGCGGCATTATCATTCTGACTGACCCTGATGGAGCAGGCGAAAGGATCCGTCGCTTTTTGACTGAGCGTTTTCCTGATGCAGGTCAGGCCTTTATTCCTAAAATTCAAGCTACGGCCAACAATGATGTTGGCGTGGAGCAGGCTAAGCCGGAGGCTATTTTGGCGGCGCTGGCTAAGGTGCGTCACCATGAATACAAGCCTCAGGCAGAGTTCACCCATATGGATCTGTTTGAGTATGGATTGAACGGCTGTGCTGATGCCGCAGAGCGCAGAGATGCTCTTGGCGCTGAGCTGGGAATAGGCTATGGCAATGCTAAGCGTTTTTTAGAAAGACTTAATCATTATGGCGTCACCCGTGAGGAATTTATGGCGGCGCTGACTGTAATTGATAGGAGATAAGAGTAAGTGAACAAACCGATTATTGCTTCTCCCCAGGTTACTAATCATATTCTGCACCGCTTTAAGCTGCGTGCAGATAAAAAGCTGGGACAAAATTTTTTGATAGATGAAACTGTAGTGCGACGTATTGTCGAGGCTGCGGAGCTTACTCCTGAGGATACTGTTCTAGAGGTTGGCCCTGGCATTGGTACTCTTACTCAGGGTCTTGCTGAAAGCGGAGCCAATGTTGTAGCAGTAGAGCTGGATAAAAGACTGCTGCCAGTTTTGGATGTAACCTTAGAGGGCTACGACAATGTGCGCATTGTTAATGGTGACATTCTGCAGGTTGATATTATGGAGCAGGTGCAGAAGCCTGATTTTAAATGCTGCGCTAATCTGCCCTACTATATTACTACTCCCATTATTTTTGCTATTTTAGAAAAGCGTCTGCCCATGGAGCGTTTGGTTGTAATGGTGCAGAAGGAAGTAGCAGAGCGTATGGCGGCTAAGCCTGGCAGTAAGGATTATGGTGCGCTGTCTGTAGCGATTCAGTATTTTACTGAGCCGGAAATTGCATTTATAGTACCGCCTTCTTCCTTCATTCCTGCTCCGTCCGTAGACTCCGCAGTAATTGTCTGCAAACGTCGCAGCACTCCTCCTGTTGAGGTATGCGATGAGAATTTGTTCTTCCGCGTTGTAAAGGCAGCCTTCTCCCTGCGTCGTAAAATGCTCAGCAATTCTTTAAAGAATATGGGCATCAAGGGCGAGCAGGTAAATAAATGGCTGGAGCTTGCTGGCGTAGACGGCAAGCGCAGAGCAGAAACTCTTTCCTTAGAGGACTTTGCAGCATTGACCAATACCTTTGCTCAGGCTAAGGAATAATTTTATACTTGTAAATACTAAAGGCACACTGCGCAAGCAGTGTGCCTTGTCTGCTGTATCAGTTATTTTCTTTTAGAATTTCAAAGCTGTTCAATGACCATAGTGCTTGGGAAAGGAGCCTAGCGTAGTCTTTCGTTGGCAGTACATAGATTAGCTCGAAGGTTTTGCCGTTGGTGGGGGCTGTGGCTTCCAGTACTAGCTTGTCACCGTTGTAGTCCTGCTGCCTGCTAAGGCTGCAGTTCCATACTAATTTGCTGCCGTGCTGCCATTGAACCAGGGACTCTTTGTGCGGAAGCTCTGGTAAGGGAGCTGCAGCCTTGAAATAGTGTGAGTCATGTGGGGCCTGGACATTTACTGCGCAGAGCAGAGTTTCACTTTTAGCGCGGAGCTGCATTGGTCCGTCTGCGTGAGGCAGCCCAGCCAGAGGGTCGGTGCCAAAGGCCTTGGGCAGCTGCAGGGAATATCCGCCTGCTTTGTTGGTAAGCAGGTAAAAATCTCCGGCCTTAGGCGGAAGCAGGCTTTGCCAGCTAGCTGTGGCGTCAGGTGCTGCTGCCTGTTTTGCAGGTGCTGCCATTATTGTGGAACTGTGTAGCAGCATAAGACAGGCTGCCAAGATTATCAGCAGATTTTTCATAGCTTAGCACAGGCTTCGTTAATGGCGTCTTCGTCTACACGCATAGCCAGAATAGTTTTTTCAATGAGCTCGTCTACAGTCCAGCCCAAGCGTTCTGCACCTGCGGTGATGACATCGCGGCTGCAGCCTGCGGCGAACTTTTTATCCTTGAACTTTTTCTTTACAGACTTCAGCTCCAAATCCTGTACGCTTTTGGAAGGACGCATAATAGCAGCAGCGCCAATAAGACCGGAAAGCTCGTCAATGGCAAAGAGAACCTTTTCCATTTCGTGGGTAGGCTCAATATCTGCACCAGTCAGACCATAGCCATGGCTGGCGGTGGAGCGGATAATATCTTCATCAAGACCTGCCTCGCGCATCAGCTCCTGAGATTTTACGCAGTGCTCAGTAGGATATTGTTCAAAGTCCAGGTCGTGGAGCAGTCCTACGTTGGCCCAAAAATCAGCCTCATTGCCATAGCCAAGCTCGTTGGCAAAGTAGCGCATAATACCCTCTACGGTCAGGGCGTGGCGCAGATGAAAGGGCTCCTGATTATATTTTGTCAAGAGTGCCCAGGCGTCATCACGTGTTAATGTCATTGTACTTCCTCCAATATTATTCAATAAAACCAGGGGTGCTCAAATAGCGGTTGCCAGAGTCAGGCAGAAGAGCAACAATGGTTTTTCCTGCCATTTCGGGTCTATGGCTGAGGCGTACTGCAGCGGCCAGAGCAGCACCGGAGGTAATGCCAACTAAGATTCCTTCGGTTTTAGCCAGGTCGTGGCAAGCAGCGAAGGCTTCTTCTGCACTTACTGTAAGCACCTCGTCTACATATTCTGACTTGTAGTTTTTAGGAACAAAGTTTGCACCAATGCCCTGCAGCTTGTGCGGACCAGCCTGTCCCTTGGTAATGAGGGGAGATGCATCAGGCTCAACACCTACTGTCACAATCTCTGGCTTGTGCTCCTTGAGATACTTAGAGGTGCCGCTTAAGGTGCCTCCTGTACCGATACCTGCAACAAAGGCATCTACATTGCCTTCAGTATCATTCCATACCTCAGGACCAGTGGTACGGTAATGAATTTCAGGATTGGCAGGATTGTCGAATTGGCTGGGAATAAAGGAGTTGGGAATTTCCTTGGCCAATTCAGCAGCCTTGTCCAGGGTACCCTGCATGCCAAGCTTACCAGGTGTAAGGACAATTTCTGCACCATAGGCACCAATCATATTTCTGCGCTCTACACTCATGGTGTCGGGCATAACCAAAATAGCACGATAGCCCTTCGCAGCAGCTACTGCTGCCAGACCTATGCCTGTGTTACCGCTTGTCGGCTCAATGATTGTACCGCCAGGCTTTAAAATTCCTTTTTCCTCAGCATCAGCAATCATAGCGTAGGCAATTCTGTCCTTGGCACTGCCACTGGGATTGAAGTATTCCAGCTTAGCTATAATAGTAGCTGGTACATTGTGGATACGAGTATAATTTTCTAAAGCCAATAGAGGCGTATTACCAATCAAATCCGTCATGGTGTGAGCAATTTTAATCATTTTTAACATCTCCTCATTTGAAAAAATAAAAGAATTACATTTTGTTGTTAAAATCGTTAATCATATCAGCTAATGTAGTGTTGTTCACTACATCATCTATAGCGGTCTGTATTTTTTTGTAGAAGCCAATAGCTATACATTGTTCCGCTCTTGTGCAGGGAGTATCGCACTCCAGACAGGCAACAGGTGCCAGACTGCCCTCAACGGTGCGTAATATTTCGCCTACGGTATATTCGTCCGGGCGTTTTGCTAATTTATAGCCGCCCTGGGCGCCGCGGGCGCTTACTACAAAGTTTGCCTTGCTGAGCTGGTGGATGATTTGTTCTAAATATTTATCTGATATATCCTGACGTTCAGCAATAGCCTTCAGTGGAATATAGATTCCCTGGTCGTTGACGGCGAGGTCAAGCATGAGCCTTAGCGCATAGCGTCCCCTTGTAGAAATTTTCATAGGCCCACCCCCTTTCGTGTTAAAAACATTTTACTACGAATTCAGTAGGAATTCAAGGATAAATAAGGTGGTATACTGATAAAATAAATACAAAAAATTTCCCTTTGTATGTCTTTTGTGATAAAATACTTCTATATGACATAAGAATTAGGAGGCTCCACATGGACGAGAAAAGCTTAGATAAAAATTTTAAGAGATTACTTTATACCTTTACTGCAGATGAAGAGCTGGCTAAAATTCTGAACAAGGTAAGCTTTCCTGAGCTGTTCAATACTGAATTTATGCAGGCTAACAGCAAGTTTACCTCTATGGATGACATGATTTGGCGCAGTGGCTTTGGCATTATGAACCTGTTAGAGGTTGAAAATGTTAACCAACAAAAATGGAACGAGTACATTGCTAAAAATACTGAATGTGCAACCTGGCACCAATTTGGCAAACTGGCAATGATTGCCTGGATGGAAGCTAAGCTGGAAGAAAATAAAAAAGCTAAAAACTAAAGGCTGATTACCGAGGCTCTAAGCTTCGGTAATTTTCTTTTATGATGAGGGGATAAAATGGATATTGTATTGCATTCTTTAAATGGCGTGCTGACGGTACTTATTATGATAGCAATGGGTGTGCTGCTGGAGCGAAAAGGCTGGTTTGATGAAAAAAGTGTCTCACTGGTGTCCAAGCTGGTGACTCAGGTCTGTCTGCCTACCTATATGCTTACGAACATTTTAGGAAGGTTTCAGCACGATCAGCTTATAAGCATGTCCAGGGGCTTAATAGTGCCTTTTCTGTCTATGATGGCAGGCTATTTTATTAGTAAGCTGATTGCCACGCTCATAGGTGTGCCACGCAGCCGCATAGGAATTTTTACGGCCTGCGTCAGCTTTTCCAACACTATTTTTATTGGCTTGCCCTTAGGAATTGCCTTATTTGGAGATGCGGGTGCACCATATATCATGATTTACTATATGGTAAACACCACTCTTTTCTGGACTCTTGGTGTATATGAGCTGGCATCAGGCAGTGGAGAAACGGTTTCTCTTTTTAGCCGTCAAACATTGCATAATATACTGTCTCTGCCGCTCTTGGGCTTTATGACAGGTGTGGTTATGGTTATTTTGGAATGGCAGCTTCCACAGCCAGTTTTCAAGGCCTTTTCATATATTGGTGGCATGACTACACCCTTAGCTATGCTCTTTATTGGCATTGCTATGAGCAAGACTAATTGGCAGGAGATTAAGCTTGGCAAAGAGCTTGTTGTTGCTATGCTGGGACGCTATTTTGTTTGTCCCATATTGGTTATCCTGATGTTGCCCTTTTTCGATTTGGAGCCTTTGATGGAAAAGGTTTTTGTGATGATTGCAGCTATGCCTGCTATGACCAATACTGCTATTGTAGCTAAGGCCTATGGCGGCGATTATAAATATGCTGCTATGCTGACGGCGGTGAGTACGGTTTTAGCAATAGGCATGATTCCCTTTTACATGTGGCTTATTCATTAAACAAAAAAACGAACAGAATATTTGCAGGCGGTTCGGAGTTATCCGAGCCGCTTTTTTGTGCTGAAAGACAAACAAAATGTGAATTTTACGGGGTTTTAGACAAATATTGCTGCTGCACACAATATATGGTAGCTAAAATATAGTGCGAACACCAATGATAAAAGCGAACAAACTTGACAAATATATCTCCATAAAGTAGAATATATTCAAACAGATATTCGCAAAGAGGTGAAGATAATGAAAAAGATTTTAGCGATGATATATTTGAGTGTAGCTTTATATGCAGGATATAATATGGCGTTTGCAGAGGAGCCTGTTTATAAGAATGCAACTGTAGTTGTTGCTTCCGGTGAAACTCTTTGGGAAATTGCTGAGCGTTATCGTGATCCTGAGGAGGATGTCAGAATTGTAGTAGAGCGTATTAGAGATGCTAACAAGCTTAAGCAGTGCTGGATTTATCCTGGACAGGATTTGTTGGTACCTGTAAGGGTAAATAGTGATGGCCCTCAAGTAGCAGTTAAATAATTCACCAATTTGTTGCAAGGCTTTTTATGTTTTACGTCGAATATCTTGAGTGCGAGAAATAGTGTGGAATTTTCTTGTATCAAGGAGGCGGAGATTATGGAGAATAAGAAATGGATTGTTGGTGCACTGGTTTGTGGCTTGCTTTTAGGCAGCAGTGTTGCTCCTGTTCAGGCAAGCTTTTTAGGCAAAATTTTAAAGGGTGGTGCCATTGGTGCTGTTGTAAATGCTACTGCAGGTCCCTTGAATGATGGCATCAATGCTGTTACCGCCAAATATGGCGTCAGCTCTACGGAGGCAACTAAGGTTGTGCCTATTATCGCAGTGGGCGACGGCACTCGTGCCGGTGCTGCTCAGGTTTCTGGTCCCAGGGAAAAGGTTGACCAATGTCAGGCTGCCTTGCAGATTGAGCAGACCATTCTTGGTATTCGTGCTGTAATCCTTATTCCTATTGACAGGGTTGCTATAACTAATATTAACCGCGTACAGGGCGTTGGCGTATGTGCTCAGCTGGACGTTAAGCTGTAATACATATTTCAGTTCGTATTGCTTTATAATGTGCATATAAGGCTAGTGTGTCTTTAAAAAAGAAACGCTGTAGATTAGGCTTAAGATGAGCTTAATTTACAGCGTTTTGTGCTTTATGCAGCTATATTTCAGCTTTTGAGCTGAGTGTTATTTTTGAGCAGGGGGTTACTGTACTGGCATATTGGAGATGCATTGCAAATATTAAAGCCTAAGGAGTCTTGCTTTTATGCAGACTGCCCTAGGCTTTTACTTTTGGCTATATGTATATTTGTGTGGAGACGGTGTCTTTACTCTACGGCTACATCAGCATAGGAGTGATTGTCTATGTCTATGGTTCCATTCACCTTATAGGGGAGAGGATGCTTGAAGATAGGCCCGTCAACTGCCAATGTATGGTATTCGCCATTTTCACCGCAAATGTCGATGCCAGATTTTTTCATAATCTCTACTACCTCTAAATCAAGAATGCGTCCCAGGATTTCCTTAGGCAGCAGGTCGTTGCGCAGAGCCTTGACTACGCATTTGTAGCCTACATCGATGAGCTCGTAGACGTTTTCTGCTCTGTCACGCTGCCATAGGGGAAAAACAGACTTGATACCTACATTTTTGCAGCGTTCCTCACACCAGGCACGATTATCTTCAATGTCTATATCACCAAAGCAGGCTGCTTCAGCGCCCATTTCCATAGCCTTGCGCAGGCTGGCCTCCATATTCAAATGGTATTCCTCACCTTTGGTAGGAGTGAGCAGCAGGGGAATATCCAAAGCCTTGGAATATTCCTCAAGCATTTTATAATCAGCTCCATGGAAGTAGGAGCGGTCAGCATCTGGATTGCACATAACAATGAGGGCTACGGCCTTGTGACCTGCGGTCAGCATTTTATGCAGGGCTAAGGTGCTGTCCTTGCCGCAGCTGTAAGACATGACGAATTTCATAATTACGCCTCCGTTTTATACAGATTTCTGTAAACTTTGATTTGAAATACTGCTTACAGACTAGAGTTTAGGTGGTATCTCAAGATAAGAATACTTCCTTGTATGTCTATATTCAAGATTATAGCACAAAAGCGGTGCTGGAAGAAATACCTTGTATAGTATGCTGAAGACATATTATCAATAAAGATTTTGAGAAAAATTACTTTTGAAGCTAGTGGTGAGAATTAGGAAATATGCCTGCTTTTCCTTTATTTATTACCTAGAGTGTGATAAAATATCATTATTATGGGTAAGTGTTTGTTGCCTAAAAATTAACAGGAGGCGAGGCTGTGACAATGTCAGAAAATACATATGGAAATTTGTATCTATGCGCTACGCCCATAGGCAATCTTGAGGACATGACTCCACGTGCCCTAAGAATGCTGCAGGAGGCAGATATTATTGCCGCAGAGGATACAAGGCATACACTGCAGCTTTTAAATCATTTTAATATTAAGGGACATTTAGTCCGTTATGATGAGCATAGCAAGGAAAAGCAGGGCGCCTATCTTTTGGAGGAAATGCTCAAGGGTAAAAATGTTACTCTTGTCAGTGACGCAGGTTATCCCGGTATTGCCGACCCTGGTGAGTCTTTGGCCAAGGAGGCCATTGAGGCAGGTATTAAGGTTGTTCCTGTCCCTGGTGCTAATGCTGCTCTGTGTGCATTGATTGCCTCTGGTTTGCCTACGTATCCTTTTTTCTTTGGCGGATTTCTGCCTAAGAGCAAAAAGAATAGACGTGAGCAGCTGGAGCTGTGGAAGCATATTCCTGCTACCATGATTGTGTACGAAGCACCTCATCGTATTGATGATGTTTTAGAGGATATATTGACCTGCTGGGGCGACAGACCTATGGCGGCGGCTCGTGAGCTGACCAAGCTTCATGAGGAATTTTACCGCGGTACTGTCAGCAGTACCCTGGCGTGGCTCAAGGAAAAGCCGCCACGCGGCGAATTTTGCCTGATTATTGGTCCTGGCGAGGCCAAGGCTGAGGAAGACGGCGAGCAGCTGGAGCCTCTGGATGAGGTACGCAAGCTGATTGATGAGGGTATGGACAAAAAGTCCGCTCTGGCTCAGGTTGCCAAACAACGTAAAATCCCCAAAAGGGAGCTATATAATCAATTAATAGCAGAAGGAGACGGAAAGTAAGATGACAAAACCCACATTTTATATTACTACCCCTATTTATTATCCCAGTGACAATCTGCACATTGGTCACGCATACTGCACCACCGTTGCGGACTCCTTGGCACGTTTTCATCGTCTGAAGGGCGAGGATGTATTCTTCCTGACCGGCAGTGACGAGCATGGCCTGAAAATCCAACGTAAGGCTAAGGAAAAGGGCGTTACCCCTATTCAATATGTTGATGCTATTATTGCTAACTTTAAGCTGCTCTGGAAACAGCTGAACATTTCCAATAATGACTTTATCCGCACCAGCGAAGAGCGTCATCATAAGGTTGTACAAGACGTACTGCAAAAGATTTTTGAGCAGGGCGATATCTATAAAAAGAACTACAAGGGCCTGTACTGCGTTCCCTGCGAATCCTATTGGCTGGAGCGTCAGCTGGTTGACGGCAAATGCCCCGACTGCGGCCGTCCTGTAGAGGAAATGGAAGAAGAAAGCTATTTCTTCAAAATGTCCAAATACCAAGAGTGGTGGCTGCAATTCATTGAAGAAAATCCTGACTTTATCCAACCGGCAAGCCGCCGCAATGAGATGATTAATTTTGTTAAACAAGGTCTGGAGGATTTGTGCATTACCCGTACTACCTTTGACTGGGGTATTCCTGTTCCCTTTGACAAAAAGCACGTTGTATATGTATGGTTCGACGCTCTCTTGAACTACCTGACTGGTATTAAATATGGCACTGATGATGCTATGTTCAATAAATACTGGCCTGCAAGCCTCCATTTAGTAGGTAAGGAAATTGTTCGTTTCCACACCATTATTTGGCCTATTATGCTCCACGCTATGGGTATGGAGATGCCTAAAAAGGTTTATGGCCATGGCTGGCTGGTTGTTGACGGCGACAAAATGTCCAAATCCAAGGGCAACGTAATTGATCCTTTAGGACTTATTGATGAATTTGGCGCAGATGCAATCCGCTTCTTCCTGCTCCGCGAAATCAATCTGGGCAGCGACGGCAACTTCTCCCGTGACGCTCTGATTAACCGCGTTAATGCTGATCTGGCTAACGATTTGGGCAACCTGCTCCACAGAACCGTAAGCATGATTGAAAAATATCATAAGGGTATCGTAACTGACGCTGGCGCAGCAGAGCCTATTGATGACGAGCTGAAGTCATTGGTTAAGGAAACTGTTGCTAACTATGTTCAGGATATGGACAAAATGGAAATCAACAGTGCTATTAAAGGTGTTTGGGCACTGATCAGCCGTGCTAACAAATATATTGATGAAACTGCTCCTTGGATTCTGGCTAAGGACGAGGCTAAGGCTGCACGTCTGCAGACTGTTATGTACAATCTGGCTGAAACCCTGCGTGTTGTAGCAATCCTTATCAGCCCCTATATTCCTTCTACCAGCCCCAAAATCTACACCCAGCTGGGTCTGGAGACTCCTGAGCAATTCCTCCTGGAGGATGCTGTTTGGGGCAAGCTGGCTAATGGCACCAAGGTTGCTAAGGGCGAGCCTCTCTATCCTCGTATTGAGATTGCTGAGGACGGTGCAATCATCATTGGCGGCAAACGCTATGAGCATAAGGTTGAGGTTAAGGAAGAGCCTAAGGAAGAAAAACCTGCTATGGAGCCCATTAAACCGGAAATCACCTTTGATGTATTCGAGAAAATGGACCTGCGCGTAGGCAAAATTCTGGAAGCTGAAAAGGTTAAGAAATCCAAAAAGCTTATGAAGCTGCAGGTTGAAATTGGTGACGAGGTTCGCACTATCGTTAGTGGTATTGCTATGTACTACACTGCTGAGCAGCTGGTTGGCCGCAATGTTATTGTTATTGCCAACCTGGCTCCTGCTAAGCTCTTTGGCATTGAATCCTTTGGTATGCTGCTGGCTGCTTCTGATGGTCAGGGCAACCTGGTTTTGGCAGACGCTCCCGGTATGGCAAGCGGCAGCCGCGTAAAATAATAGCTGTTTTAAAATTGAAAGAGGCGTCAGCATTAGCTGGCGCCTTTTATATAGGTTAATGTGAGGTAGATTATGAGTAGAACAGGCTTGTGGGATTCCCACGCACATTTGGATTCTGATTATTTTACAGATGATAGAGAGCAGCTCATTGCTCAGCTGCAGGAGGATTTGGACGGTATTGTCAATCCGGGCTGTGATTATGCAACCTCTGCCTTTGCTGTGGAGCTGGCAGAGAAATATGATTTTATCTATGCTGCTGTAGGCTATCACCCTGAGGAACTGAAAGGTATTGCTCCCAACTATCTGGAGCAGTTGGAAGCTTGGGCCAAGCACCCCAAGGTAGTTGCCATTGGCGAAATTGGTCTTGACTACTATTGGAAGGAAAATGAGCCTAAGGATGTACAGAAGCGTATCTTTTTAGAGCAGATTGAGCTGGCCAAGGCCAATGATTTGCCTATTATTATTCACGACAGAGATGCTCATGGCGATATGCTGGATTTGTTCCAGAACGAGGTTAAGGGCGTGGAGGCTGTTTTCCATTGCTTCTCCGGTTCTCTTGAAATGGCTAAGGAGCTGGTAAAACGCGGCTATTATTTGGGCTTTGGCGGTACCTCTACCTATAAAAACGCTCAAAAGGTACGCGAGGTTATGGAATATGTTCCCAAGGAGCTGATGCTCTTTGAAACTGATAGTCCCTATCTGACACCTGTACCCTTCCGCGGCAAACGCAATAATCCTGGCTATGTAGAATATACTGCCCGCCATGCAGCAGAGCTGCTTAAGATGGACTTTGACGAGCTGGCAGCAATTACTGCAGCTAATACTAAGAGACTGTTCAAGAAGATTAGGTGAAAAGATGTATTGTAAAAATTGCGGCAGGGACGTAGGCCCTGATACTAATTTTTGCCCTCACTGCGGCGTTCGCCTTAAGGGTACTGGCGATGAATACAGAAGGAGTAATGATTTTTCCGAAGCTAATAATGAGCAGTTTTATAAGCAGACCTGGTTTGGCATTCTGATGCTCTTTGTATTTTGGCCTGTAGGACTGTATTTGCTGATTAAATACGGCGGCAGCTTTACTAAAATTGTCTTTGGTATATTTGCAGGACTCATAACGCTGCTGTTCTTTGGCCTGTTTTTCATAGGCTGCAGTCTGGATATGCTGACGCAAGATATTCCTGCCAACAGCGATGTGCAGATACGCATAGAGGAAAAGCCCCAGCAGGAGGACGGTTCTTTTAGTCAAAAGGTGCTGGAAGAAATGCGCAAGGCGGCAGTGAGCTTGTAAGAGGGAGAAACTGTAAGACAATAATATATTGTGTATTAAAAAGTCAGTGCAGAAGAATATGCGCTGACTTTTTCCTTAAGAAAATCAATTTATCACTCTATAAATAGAAAGTGTTCGTTTGAGAAAAATCTTCAAGTATGGTAGCATATTAATAACAGTTTAATTAAGAAGTATAAGCTGTTGAAGGGTGGAGTTTTTATGGCTAAAACTATAGCTTTTATTGATATAGAAGTAGGTTTAGAAAGTAAGCGCATGTGTGATATTGGTGCTGTTAAAAATATAAATATAATATTTCATAGCACGTCTTTAGGAAAGTTTTCTGAATTTATTACTGATGTTGATTATCTTTGCGGCCATAATATTATTCATCACGATGTAAAGTATATGAATCGTTTATTAGGAAAAAAGCTGCCACATAAAATGGTAGATACATTATATTTATCTCCGTTATTGTTTCCGAAACGGCCCTATCATTCTTTGCTTAAGGACGATAAATTGCAGGTTGATGACCTTAATAATCCAGTCAATGATTCTATAAAAGCAAAAGAACTATTTTACAGTGAACTCAATGCTTTTAATGAGCTTCCAGAGGAATTAAAGTATATTTTTTATATGCTTCTATGTGAGAAAATAGAGTTTAGGGATTTTTTTTGCTACGTAGATTATAAGAAGAATTTTGTTCTGAGCGATGTTGTACAATTAATACGCAGATATTTTTATGGAAAATTGTGCGAAAATGCTCCGATTAAAGAGCTTGTGGAAAATAATCCCGTAGAGCTTGCTTATAATCTTGCGTTGATTGCATCAGATGATTCATCATCAATAACTCCTCCGTGGCTCTTATGTCATTTTCCAGATATAGAAAATATTTATAGACTGTTATGTGGAAAGATTTGTGCTGAGCGATGCGCTTTTTGCAGTCAGTTTATGGACGTCAAGAGAGGACTTAAGCGTTATTTTGGATTTGATGCTTTTCGCCTATACAATGGAGAGCCTTTGCAGGAGCAAGCTGCACATGCTGCTGTGGAAGGCAAGTCTTTAATAGCTGTTTTTCCTACTGGTGGCGGTAAGTCGATTGCTTTTCAGGTTCCTGCACTTATGGAAGGGCATAATTTGCGAGGTCTGACAGTAATAATTACACCGTTATTATCACTGATGAAGGATCAGGTGGATAATTTATCCAATGCAGGTATTAATGATGCTGTTACCATCAACGGAATGTTAGACCCCATAGAGAGAGCTAACTCATTAGAAAGAATAGAAGATGGTTCTGCTAAACTATTGTATATTTCACCTGAACAGCTGCGATCTAAAACTATTGAAAGGCTTTTGCTTAAACGAAATGTAGTACGGTTTGTTATAGATGAGGCTCACTGTTTTTCATCTTGGGGACAAGATTTTCGTGTTGATTATTTATATATAGGTGACTTTATTCGTCATTTGCAGGAGTTGAAGAGAATTCAATCCATACCAGTTTCTTGCTTTACTGCAACAGCTAAGCAAAAGGTTATTTCTGATATTAGTGATTATTTCAAGAAAAAATTAAATCTGAATATGGAACTTTTTGCTACATCAGCAACCCGTGAAAATCTTCACTACAAGGTTTTGTTTCAGGAATCTGACGAAGAAAAGTATAATATTTTACGTGATATTATTGGACATAAGCAATGCTCTACTATTGTATATGTTTCTCGCACAAGGAGAACTAAGGAGTTAGCTGAAAAATTAACTAAGGACGGCTTTCCTGCTAAAGCTTACAATGGCAAAATGGAACCTGATGAAAAGATTGCTAACCAAGAAGCCTTTATGAATAACGAGGTTAAGATTATTGTTGCTACATCTGCCTTTGGTATGGGCGTAGATAAAAAGGATGTTAAGCTTGTAATTCATTATGATATCTCTAATTCGCTAGAAGATTACGTTCAAGAGGCTGGCAGAGCAGGAAGAGATCCTATACTTCAGGCTGAATGCTATGTTCTTTTTAAAAATGATGATTTAGATAAGCATTTTATATTATTGAATCAGACAAAGCTTAGCATAAGTGAGATTCAGAACGTTTGGAAAGCTATCAAGAATATGACAAGGCAAAGGAGTCAAATTTGTTGTTCTCCTTTGGAAATAGCACGTCAGGCCGGCTGGGATGATAGTGTTATAGATATAGAAACACGTGTTAAAACAGCTGTTTCTGCACTAGAATCTGCAGGATATATCAAAAGGGGACGTAATATGCCAAGAATTTATGCTAGCAGTATTAACGTTTCTGATATGATGAATGCCAGTATGCTTATAGAACGCTCTAAGCTGCTTATTGATAACCAAATTCAAAATGCTAAAAGAATTATCAAGTTTCTGATTTCTAGTAGAGCGACCCATTGTTCTTCAGAAGCAGAATCTAGAGTGGATTATATTGCTGATAGATTGGGTATTAGCAGGGAAGAAGTTGTAGATATAGTTAATATTATGCGTCAGGATGGTATTTTATCCGATTCCTGCGATATGTCAGCATATATTATGACTACGGATAAATTGAATCGTTCTTTGCAGCTTTTGAATCATTTTTCTAAATTGGAGTATTTTTTCTTAAATTATCTGGAAACTGTCGATAATGATGGCTTTTATATAAATTTCAAGGAAATGAATGAAGCGGCTCAAAATAGAGGAGTAACTAGTTCTACTGTCAAAAATTTGAACTTGCTTTTTCACTATTATGCTATTAAACGCTATTTAAAAAAGAAAGATGTAAGAAACGAAGATGATAATAGTAATATAAAAAAATATATTCTGTTACGTTCTTTAGATTGCCTTATGGAAAACTATAATACGCGCATGTCAATTTGCAAGTTTATTTTAGAGCATCTTTTTAAAATAGCAGATGATAATATTGTAACAATCAAGGAGGAAAAACACGTTAATTTTTCCGTATTAGGCTTGCTCAAGGAATATCAAGAAAGCGTTAACAACAGCTTATACCAAACGAAGGTTACATTAAAAGACATAGAGGATGCTTTGCTGTATTTATCCAAGATAGGCGCTATAAAGATTGAAGGAGGTTTTTTAGTTCTTTATAATTCCATGGAAATTAAGAGGTTGGAGCTTGATAACCGTATTCAATATAAAAAGGACGATTATCGTTTTTTAGATGACTTCTATAAACAAAAGATTCAGCAAATACATATTGTAGGTGAATACGCTAATTTGATGGTTAAGGATTATCAAAAGGCTTTACAATTTGTGCAGGATTATTTCCAATTGGATTATAAAAAGTTTATTAGTCGTTACTTTAAAGGGGACAGGGAAAAACTGATTAATCGAAATATAACTCCGGAAAAATATGATAAGCTATTTGGTTCTCTGTCAGATATCCAGAAGGAAATAATCAATGACTCTGATTCTAAATATATAGTAGTTGCAGCTGGTCCTGGTAGCGGTAAAACTCGTGTGCTGGTACATAAGCTTGCTTCGCTACTGCTTTTGGAAGACGTTAAGCATGAACAGCTTTTAATGCTTACTTTTTCGCGTGCAGCTGCAACAGAGTTTAAACAGAGATTAAAAGATCTTATTGGCAATGCTTCTCATTATGTGGAAGTGAAGACGTTTCATTCTTATTGTTTTGATTTGTTAGGTAAGTTTGGTAGTCTAGATAATTTAGGTAATGTTATTGTTGACGCAACAGCTATGATAAAAAATGGAGAGGTTGAATCCGGTAAAATAACTAAGAGTGTCTTAGTTATAGATGAAGCTCAGGATATGGATGCTGAGGATTTTGAGCTTGTGAGGACATTGATGGAAATCAATGAAGATATGCGAGTGATTGCTGTAGGTGATGACGACCAAAATATCTACGAATTTCGTGGTTCAAGTTCTAAATACTTAAGAACATTGATTGATAAGTATGGAGCTAAGAAGTTTGAAATGGTAAAAAATTATCGCAGCAAATGTAGTGTTGTGGCTTTAGCAAACGCTTTTGTAAAGAATATTAATAATCGTATGAAGGAGTCGTTTATTGAATCAGTACAGCAAGACAATGGTATGGTAATTATTACACGTTATAATAGTCCATACATTGAAGAGGCGGTTGTCGATCAATTAGTTCGAAATGATAATAAAGGTTCTACCTGTATTTTGACTAGGACTAATGAGGAAGCCTTAAATATACTAGCTCTCCTGACTAGAAAAAATATTAATGCCAAGCTGATACAGTCTTTTGATGGATTTAAGTTTAGAAATCTTAAGGAGGTTCGTTATATTCTCAAAAGTCTGAGAAAATCTAATAAAGAATGTATTTCGCCGATTATTTATAAAAAAGAATGGGATACATTAGTAGAATGTTTTCGCAATTATGCTAGAAATAGTGAATGTTTAGAGATTTGCGAGAATATGTTACAAACTTTTGCAGATAACTACAGAACAAAATATCGCTCTGATTTTGAGGAATTTATTAACGAATCTAGGTATGAGGATTTTTATAAAAATTCAGACGATATAATTTGCATTTCTACTATTCATAAATCCAAAGGCAAAGAATTTGATAATGTATATATGCTTTTGAGTAACTATGATATTACTTCTGATGCTGATCGAAGAAGCTTATATGTTGGTATGACGAGGGCTAAAAATAATTTATATATTTGTAGCAATAATAGCCTTTTTGATCAATATAAGCTTCCGGAAGTTCAACACATTGTAAGTAATAAAGTGTATGGTGAATCAAAAGAAATAATTTTGCAGCTTGGATTAAAGGACGTTTATTTAGGCTTCTATAAAGACCGTAATATTAAAAATAAAATATTAAATCTAAGAAGCGGTCAAAAGCTGATTTTGCGTGATAGATGTGCATATGTTGATTATGTTAGCGACAGAACTAAGGTAGCGGTATTATCACGCAGTGCGTATAATAATCTTATAAGTAAATTATCAAAAGGGTATAAGGTATATGATGTAAAAGTTGCTTTTATTGTGGCATGGACGGATAGAAAAGCAGCCGACGAAAATGATATGGAATGGGCAGTTTTATTGCCAGCATTGTGTTTGAAACGATGACATTGAATTTATAATAGGTTATTACATTATTGATAGCAAATATAGAACTATAGTGATGGTGAAATGTGACATCGTTTTCTTTTTTAACAAAAAAATTAAGGAGCCAATCCGTAAATCTACGGATTGGCTCCTGTTTTTATTTTTATATGTTATTCCATGAGCTTGATTTTGCGCCAGCCGCCGCTGCGCCAGCGATAGATAAAGATTACTGCTCTTATGCATTCGTCCAGGCACATGGCCAGCCATACGCCTATAAGTCCATAGCCCATGACGATGCCAAAGACGTAGGCGCCAAGGGTTGCTGTGAGCCACATGGAGATGAGTCCTGTGGTGACGGGCCATTTGATGTCGCCTGCTGCCTGCAGTGACATGACCATGACCATGTTGACGGCACGTCCCATTTCCAAAAAGATTTCGATGAGGAAGATGTGGCGGCCAAGCTCTAGAACCTCAGGGTTATCTGTAAAGATGCCATAAATAAGGTCGCTGTTAAGATAGAGAACAAAGGTTATGGTGCCGCTTATGAGTACGCCAAGGCGTATGGTTTTCCATACTCTGGTGCTGACTGCGTCCAAATTGCCTGTGCCGATAAGAAAGCCGACAATGATTTGGGTGGCCATAGCCAGAGCCTGTGTATAGACGTAGGAGCAGTTGGCGATGATGTAGGCATAAACCTTGGTGGTGATGACTACAATACCCATAAGATTGACAAAGCGCATAATGACCATTTGTGAAATCTGATAGGAAAGGGATTCGCCGCCGGAGGGGAGACCAAGATAGAGTATTTTAAAGAGGGTGTGCTTGGGAAAGGGTGTAAGGTATTTTTTTGAAAGCTTTACATCAATGTATTTGCGGAAGAAGTAGATGATGATTAAAAGTCCCAGCACCTTGCTGCTGTTGGTACTGATAGTTACACCCAGAACGCCCAAGGGCGGAATGGGGCCAAAGCCATGGATCAAAAAGCAGTTGCCGGTGATGTTGATGACGTTCATAATAATGGAGGTCATCATGGTTATCTTCAGCAGGGAATAGCCGCGGAAGAAGGAGATAAAGGATACATAGGCTGCCTGTACAATGGTAAAGAGGCCTATGTAGCGTAAAAACAGAGATGCATCAGCCCATATTTCCTGAGGTACGCCCAAAAGATGCAGAAAGAAGTCGTCAAATATGAATAGTGCAGCGCTGATGATACCGCCTATGGTAAGATTGGTTAGCAGTGCTACGGTGCAGACTTCGGCGACCTTGTCTTTATTGCCGGCACCACGATATTGGGCAATGAGTATGGTGGCTGCCATACTTATGACGCTGAGGGCCATAATTACAATATTAATAATTTGGTTGGCGTTGCCTACTGCTGCAACGGAATGCTGTGAGTAGCGGCTCAGCATAAATTGGTCTACGTTGCCTACCATTATCTGCAGCAGTATTTCTATGAAGATAGGCCAGGTCATTTTAAAAACAGAAAGCTGTTCCGCTTTTTCTTTAATTTTACTCATTTTCTGAAAAACCCCCCCTAAAAATGAAAATAGGCCGCCAAAGGCGTCCCAAAAAAGTAATATATCTGTATATCTATTTTTGTGTTGCCATTATACTGCAAGGATAGGTATGTGTAAATACGTAAGTAATAAAATAATTAAAGTTAGTGGGCTTTATCCTATTCACATAGGGTGTTTGTAAAAGTGTAAAGCAAGATACATATTTTACATAGTAAGTATAGCTGAGATGAAGAAAACGTTATTTTTTTATGGTTAGCTGTTGACAACTATATGGAAAAAGAGTATAGTGTTCTTAAACAGGAACAACAATTAGAAGGGCTGAATGAGGGATTTATGGAACTGATTGAAGGTTTGACACATTTTAATTTAACAAAACAAGAGGCTACCTTATATGTTCTGCTGCTGCGTTCTGGTCAGCTTACTGGTTACGAAGCGTCTAAGCAGACAGGTATTTCTCGCTCCAATACATATACTGCGCTGGCAGGACTTGTGGACAAGGGTGCCGCCTATGTGTTGGAGGATGGTAAGGTGACTCGCTACACTCCTGTTGCTCCTGCGGAATTTTGCTCTAATAAGCTGAGCAGACTGGAAGAAATAAAAAAAGATATTCTAAGCCAGCTGCCCATGCTTACGGGCGAAGTTGAGGGCTATGTAACTATTAAGGGCGAGCAGGAAATTATTAATAAGCTTAGAAATACTGTTCGTCAGGCTCAGGCCCGCATCTATGTTTCCGCTAATACCCGCGTTTTGGAGCTGCTGCGCTCAGAGCTGCTGGAGGCCTTGGAAAAAGGACTAAAGGTAGTTATTATCAGCGACGAAAGCTTTAGACTGGACGGAGCAATTTGCTATGGTACTGTTAAACAAAATGAACAGATTCGTCTAATTGCTGATTCTCATACGGTGCTGACCGGTGATTTGGAGGACGAGGATAATTCCACCTGTCTTTATTCCTGTAAGCGCAATCTTGTGGATTTGTTCAAGGATGCGCTTAAAAATGAAATTCAATTAATTAAATTGCAGAAAGGAAAGAGATAAATGGCTAAGAAGGTACCTTTTATTAATAAAGAAGCATTAGAGAATATTGTGGAGCAGTTTCCTACTCCGTTTCATTTGTATGATGAGGCAGGCATTCGTCGTACTGCTCGTTTACTGAATCAGGCCTTTGCCTGGAATGAGGGCTTTAAGGAATATTTTGCGGTAAAGGCTACTCCTAATCCTTATATTTTACAAATCTTGCGTGAAGAAGGCTGCGGTGCGGACTGCGCCTCTTATACTGAGCTTTTAATGAGCGACGCAGTTGGCTTTAAGGAGCATGAGATTATGTTCTCCTCCAATGCTACTCCGGCAGAGGATTTTATGCTGGCACGCAAGCAGGGCGTAATCATTAATCTGGACGATTTTACTCATATTGACTTTTTGGAGAAGGTAGCAGGCTTGCCTGAAACCATTTGCTGCCGTTATAATCCTGGTGGCCATTTTGCTATTGAAAACAATATTATGGATAACCCTGGTGAAGCAAAATATGGTATGACTCATGACCAGATTATTGAGGCATACAGAATTTTAAAAGCTAAAGGCGTAAAGCATTTTGGCATGCATGCATTTTTGGCCTCCAATACTGTTACTAACGAATACTATCCTGAGCTGGCACGTATTCTCTTTAAGATGGCAGTAGAGATTAAGGAGAAGACTGGCGTAGAGCTGGAGTTCATTAATCTGTCCGGCGGTGTAGGTGTTGCCTACAGACCTGAACAGCAGGATAATGATATTCTTGCCATTGGTGAGGGCGTGCGCAAGGTTTACGAGGAGGTACTTGTTCCTGCAGGAATGGGCAAGGTAAAAATCTTCTCCGAGCTGGGACGCTTTATGCTTGCTCCTAATGGTGCTCTTGTGACCAAGGCTATTCATCAAAAGCATACCTACAAGGAATACATTGGCTGTGATGCATGTGCTGCTAACCTGATGCGTCCTGCTATTTATGGCTCTTATCATCATATTACGGTTATGGGCAAGGAGGATGCTCCCTGTGACCATAAATACGATGTTACTGGTGGTCTGTGTGAAAACAGTGATAAATTTGCTATTGACAGAATGCTGCCTGAAATCGAAATGGGCGATTTGCTCTATATTCACGATACTGGTGCCCATGGCTTTGCAATGGGCTATAACTACAATGGCAAGCTCCGCAGTGCTGAGATTTTGCTGCAGGAGGATGGCAGTGCCAAGATGATTCGCCGCGCAGAAACTCCTAAGGATTATTTTGCAACCTTTGACAATGGCGATTTTGCCGCAGCTTTGGACAAGGCTATTGCTGACGCTGAGGCGTAATTTGACAAAAATAGTTAATATAGTATAATAAATACAAAGAGACAGCTGGTTGTGGAAGGCCGGCTCTCCTCTAAGTTTTGTGTTTGAAGGAAGCCGCCTGCCATGGTGGCTTTTTTCGTTTATATACTACTTGCGATTAAACGAAAGAATGAGAACTATCAGGGTAGCAAAGGCAATCATCAGAGATAATGCTTCGTACACAGTCATAGCTTCATCCCCTACTCATAAGGGAGTAGGAAAACCAGCGCACCAGCTGTCTTGTAGTTATTATAACACTAAAATAACAAAACGTCTTTTCTTTTTAAGAAAAGACGTTTATTTTTATTCCTGCTCACTGCTCATAGCTGTAAGTTGCTGAATATTTTCGTTTTCTGTAAGAATGTAGAGAAAATCACCAGCCATGATTTTAGTGTCGCCAACAGGTGTAATAGTTGTTTCCCCACGCTTTATTTCCACAAGGAGGGTATTTACAGGCCAATGTACGTCCTTGACCAGTTTGCCCTCTACATGACTGCCGCTGCAGACGGACAGCTCAGCGATATTGCGCTGGTGCAGGGTTTGGTAGGAGGGCCTGCTGCTGTTGAGAGTTCGATTCAAAAGCTCCTCATAAATAGGCTTGCTGTGGCACAGCTCGGCAATGGCAAAGGCAATCATGGAGGCAATGGCCAGAGTCAGCAGCTGTTGATAGGAGGATGTCATCTCCATAATCAGTACAGTGCCTGTAATGGGGGCACGGACGGAGCTGGAGAAAAGGGCTGCCATGGCAATGACTACAATGTTGGCAACGTAGATGGGTTGAATTGCTCCTATTGCAATGAGTACATTGGCGCAGATGCTGCCGCTTAAGGCACCAATAACCAGCATGGGGAGGAAGAAGCCGCCCGGTACACCGCAGCCGTAGCTGATAAAGGTAAAGAGCAGCTTACCTACCAAAAAGAGCAGCAGAAGCTGTAGGGATACAGGGGTTTTGGCAAGGTGATTAATAAGCTCGTTGCCGCCGCCTAAAACCTCTGGCAGATAGTAGCCAAGGATACCGCCGCAGACAAGAGCAAAAATAATCTTTTGGGTAGGGGTGCGGAAAATAGGCAGGGAGTAAAAGCGTCCTACGGACAGCAGTCCCTTATTAAAGATTACGCCTGCCAGACCTGCAGTAATTGCTACGACAACTACAATACCATAGTCATTAATGGGCAGTATTTGTAAATCAGGAAATTCAAAGATGGAGTCGCGGCCAAAAAGGGCGCGGGAAATGGTGGTTGCTGTAAAGGCTGCTGCCATTGACGGTAATAATACTACAATGGAAAAATTGCGGTGCAGCTCTTCCAGAGCAAACATAACGCCGGCTAGTGGTGCGTTAAAGGCTGCGGCCAGACCGGCGCTGGCACCGCTGGTCATAAGATAGCGTTCTTCCATGCGTGTGCGACCCATAATGCGGCTAATACCCTGAGCTGCTACTGCGCCTAATTGGATGGAGGGGCCTTCACGTCCCAATGACAGACCGGCACCAATACCTAAAATACCTGCAGTAAGCTTAACCCACATAATAGAGAACCAGTTCATTTTGATAAGTCCTAAAATAGCACCCTTAACCTGTGGAATACCACTGCCTGCTGCCATTGGTTCCTTAGTATTAAGAAAGTGCAGGACAAAGCCGAGAACAATGAGTATGGCCAGCCAGCCGAGACCAAGACTCCAATGTCCCTGACGCAGACTTTCATAAAGAACGCTGCGCCATGCTTCCGCCTCTGTGAGAGCAAAACGGAAGAAGCTGATAATAAGACCGGCGAAAATACCGGTAAGTATTCCTTCTGCAAATAGACGCAGTCTGAAGCTGTGCCAATCGCTTATGGAACGATATGTTTTTATAACCTGCATACGATTATCCATAAAAATCACCATTGCGTAAAATTATAGCTTTATTATACAGCACAAGCAATACCTTGACATTTGCTAGGTAACAATATACAATAATACACAAGAAAGGTCGGTTTTGGTAGGTCGGCCTTCCCCAGAAAATTGAATTTAGAAGGAAGCCGCTTACCGCTAAGCGGTTTTTTTCATTTTTACGCTACTTGCGCTTAAATGAAAGAATGTGTATAACAAGTATAGCGAACCCTATCATTAAAGATAAAGCCTCATAGACTGTCATAACAACACCCCCACTCTTTTGGGAGTAGGAAAACCGACGCCGACGCAATCTTGTGTACAAATATTATAGCATAAGAAAATACGTTCAGCAAACGAACTGCCACCAAAGGGCTATTGTAGAGCTACTTGAAAATACTCGAAAATTTTCCTGGTATTTTTTCCATTCATTGTCAAATTAAGAAAACTGCATTTATGCAGAAAAAAAGGCCGTGACTGCTTTAGAGGCAATCACGGCTTTGTTTTATTTTGCTTCTTCGTATTCCGGATCGTATTTGGGGTTCAGGTAGTTTTGGAATACCCAGGCCAAAAGAGCACCGGAGATATTATGCCAAGCGGAGAATACTGCACCGGGAACGGTAGCTGCAGGCATTGCGGCAAAGTGTGCTTTAGCCAGGCCAGTTGCTAAACCGGAGTTTTGCATACCAACCTCAACGGAAAGGGCAATGGCCTTTTTCCAGCTCATACCTGTGAAGCGGGCAATCATAAAGCCCAGGAGATAGCCGCAGCAGTTGTGGAGAATTACAACCAGCAGAATCAGACCGGAGGTTTGCAGAATATTGTCACGGCTGGCACCGATGACACCTGCGATAATCAGGGAAATAGCAATACCGGAAACTGCAGGCAGATAATCAGTTGCAGCTTCTGCCAGCTTAGGCAGGAAGGATTTTACTGCCAGGCCCAAGCAAATAGGCACGATAACGATTTGGACAATGCTCCAGAACATACCAATGGGGTCAAAGGAAATTTTTTGGCCGATGATTTGGTAGGTAATGAAGGGAGTCAGAATAGGAGAAAGAACAGTGGAAACACTGGTCATGGTTACGGACAGAGCAACGTCACCCTTGGACATAAAGGTAATAACGTTGGAGGAGGTACCGCCAGGGCAGGTACCAACAAGAACTACGCCTGCAGTCAGAGCAGGATCAAGATTAAAGGCAGTTGCAATCGCATATGCCAGACCGGGCATAATCAAGAATTGCGCAGCTGCGCCGATAAATACATCACGAGGACGGCTGAGAATCAGCGCAAAGTCCTTCAGGTTCAGGGTAGTACCCATACCGAACATAACTATGCCAAGGAGCACACTGAGAACGCCAACGCCGCCTACCTTGCCAAGAACCCATAAAAAGTTTTGGGGCATGGTCATACCAAGCACCAGGAAAAGTACTGCGATAACGCCAAAGTACTTACCAATCATTTGACAAACCTTTTTCATTTTTAAGACCTCTTTCCCTTAATAGAAAATAAAAATTGTTGGAAGGATACTTTGCCCTTCCTTTATATTCAAATTGGCAACATTATAGCAAAGTTGTTCTTAGAAATAAAGGCATAGTGCATATTTTAAGTTTTTTTCTTTAATACTGAGCAAAATATGTTATAATGTTACACAAAAGGACCATTTTTGCGGAGGTATAGCAAATGTTTACTATTTTGAGGGATTATAGAAATGAAATTGTTATAGAGAAATCTCGCTTTATCTGCTCCTTGAAGAAGGTACAGAGTGAGGAGGAGGCTCAGGAGTTTATTAAGGCTGTAAAAAAGGAATTTTGGGATGCTACTCATAATTGCTCCGCATATCTGGTAGACGATTTGGCACAGCGCTCCAGTGATGATGGCGAACCCTCTGGTACTGCAGGCATTCCCATGCTGGAGGTGCTGCGTAAAAATAATCTTACTGGAACAGCTGCAGTAGTTACCCGTTATTTTGGCGGTATTAAGCTTGGTGCTGGCGGTCTTGTTCGTGCCTACAGCGGCAGTGTAGCAGGAGCGCTTAAGGAATGTGGCTTGGCGGAGAAAATACTTATGAGCCGCTTTAGCTTTGTCTATGACGTAAATAGCGTAGGCAAGATTTTGAATATCCTTTATCAGCAAAGTCTTTTTGAAATTGCTGATGTGGAGTATAATATGCGGGCCAAGATAATTTTGCTGATGCGTGACGACCAAAAGGCAGAAGCAGAGGCTTGGCTGACGGAAAATCTTAATAAGCCTATTGAACTGGAATTAGAGGGCAGCGAATATGCTGAGGTACCTGTAAAATAAATAGTAAAAAATAACGCTTCGCAGGAGCAATCAAGAAATGAAAGCTCTGCGGAGCGTTTCGTGCTTTATGGTGATAAAATACTTGGGCTGTTTAAGCCAGTTGATAGCTATGGAAAAGCTTGGCTGTTTTGCTGCAATATCTTTTTGCAGCGCTTATTTATAATTTTAAATGTGGACGCAGAACATCGAATAGTTTATCCAGAGCTGGATAAAGAACCTCATCAGGCAGTCCGCTGTAATTCATCAGCAGGGTGTGGGAGCTGTCGTTTGTGGGATGATAGTAATATTCAGAAAGAAATTTAATATTAAGTCCCTGCTTTTGTGCTGTAGCTTTAATTTCGGTGTCTGAAGCTTCTGTCCTTAGTTTCAAAAGGAAGTGCAAACCTCCGTCCTCTCCTTCTACCTGCAGTGCAGACTTAAGTGGACTATTATCAATATATTTGAGAATTTCATTGCGTTTGTTACGGTAGTAGGTGCGCATACGATTTATGTGGCGCTCCAGGTGACCGTCCTCGATGAATTGAGCCAGAGTGAATTGCTCAAAATTCGATACTGTGCATGAATAAAAGCCCAGTTTATCGTAAAACATAGAGGTCAGATGAGGAGGCAGCAGCATATAGCTAATGCGGAAGGTAGGCGACAGAGTTTTGGAGAAGGTGTTGATATAGATAACCTTTTCCTCCTTGTCGATACTTTGGAGAGGGGGCACAGGCTTGCCGTAAAGACGAAATTCACAGTCATAGTCATCTTCTATTATATAACGGCTGGATTTGGCGTTAGCCCAGCCTAAAAGCTCATAGCGGCGGCTGATAGGCATAAGAATGCCAGTGGGGAATTGGTGCGAAGGAGTTATGTGCAATATGTCTGCTTTACTGCTTTCCAGTACGTCAGGCTGCACGCCCTTTTCGTCCATAGGCAAATGGCGGCAGAAAACATCGTTATGATTATATACCTGTGTCAGCAATGGGTAGCCAGGGTCCTCCAGGGCGTAGATATGGTTGCGTCCTAAAAGCTGCACTACAAGATTATAAAGGCTTTGAGTACCTGCGCCAATGATTATCTGCTCCGGTGCGACGTTCATTCCTCTAAATTCATAAAGATGCTTGGCTAAAGCCTGCCTTAGAGGCAGCACGCCTCCTGCTGAGGTATCGCTCATCAGCGCGTGCTGGTCAAGTTCGCTGAGTGTTTGGCGCATTAGTCTGGCCCAGATATTATAGGGAAAGGTGGCAGGAGGGACACTGCTTTTGACAAAATCAGCAGAATAGCTAGGGCTTGGCAGGGCAGCAGACTTAGGCTCAGGATTACTCCTGATAAGAGCTATGGGTTGGATATGGGATGCATAGTAGCCACGTTTGGGAAGGGAATAAATATAGCCTTCTACCATGAGCTGTGCGTAAGCGTTTTCTACAGTAATCAGGCTGACACCAAGATTTTTGGCCAGACTGCGTTTGCTCGGAAGCTTGCTGTCAGGTGCAATGGCTCCGCTGCTGATATCATTTTTTATACATTTATAGAGGTGAGCATACATGCTTTCCCCTGCCAAATTATCAAAGCTGTAGGTGAGCATAATTTTTCTCCTTGATTATTAAAAAAACTGACTATATAAAATTAGCGATATTTGAAACTATTAATATATTCAGTTAGCAGTATACTATGGACTATACACTTTGTAAAGCTCATATCAAGGGAGGAATAATAATGAACGAAAGATATAAATTAAATGCACAATTAGCACAAATGCTTAAGGGTGGCGTTATTATGGACGTTACTACTCCTGAGCAGGCTAAAATTGCTGAGGCTGCAGGTGCCTGCGCTGTTATGGCCTTGGAAAGAATTCCTGCAGATATTCGTGCTGCAGGCGGTGTAGCTCGTATGAGCGACCCCAAGATGATTAAGGAAATTCAGGAAGCGGTTTCCATTCCTGTTATGGCTAAATGCCGTATTGGTCACTTTGCTGAGGCACAAATCCTGCAGGCTATTGAAATTGACTACATTGATGAGAGTGAGGTTCTTTCTCCTGCTGATGACGTTTATCATATTGATAAAACACAGTTCGACGTACCCTTTGTCTGCGGAGCCAAGGATTTAGGCGAGGCTCTGCGCCGCATTAACGAGGGCGCTGCCATGATTCGTACTAAGGGTGAGCCTGGTACTGGTGATGTTGTGCAGGCAGTGCGTCATATGCGCATGATGCAGCGTCAAATTGCTCAAATAGCAGCTTTGCCTAAGGATGAGCTTTTTAATATTGCTAAAGAGCTGCAGGTTCCTTATGATTTAGTGCTCTATGTTAATGAGCATAAAAGACTGCCCGTCGTTAACTTTGCGGCCGGTGGTATTGCCACACCTGCCGATGCGGCACTGATGATGCAGCTTGGTGCAGAGGGTGTATTTGTTGGTTCTGGTATTTTTAAATCAGGTAATCCTGTAAAGCGTGCTCAGGCCATTGTTCAGGCAACTGCTAATTTCCGCGATGCTAAAATGCTGGCAGAGCTGTCTGAGGATTTGGGCGAGGCCATGGTTGGTATTAATGAGCAGGAGATTGAGCTGTTAATGGCGGAGCGTGGTAAATAATGAAGCCGTTGAAAATTGGTGTACTGGCAGTGCAGGGAGCCTTTATCGAGCATATTCAGGCTTTAGAGGCATTGGGAGCAGAGTGCGTAGAGCTGCGTCAGCTCAAGGACTTAGAGCAGGAGCTGGACGGGATTGTGCTTCCTGGCGGGGAAAGCACCGCCCAAAGCAAGCTGCTTCATGATTTGGGGATGTTTGAACCCCTCAAGGCTAGACTGGAGTATGGTGTGCCTGTATTGGCAACCTGTGCAGGAATGATACTGTTGGCAGAGCATTTGAGCAATGACAATAAGGTGCATTTTGCTACTATGCCTATAACAGTAAGGCGTAATGCTTATGGCAGACAGCTGGGAAGCTTTCGGACAGCAGCAGCTTTTGGCAGCTTAGGTATATTGCCTATGACCTTTATCAGGGCTCCCTTTATTGAAAAGGTTGGTCCTGGCGTGGAGGTTTTGGCAGTAGTTGATGAGCACGTCGTAGCTGCTAAGTACAAAAATCAAATAGCACTGGCCTTTCATCCAGAGCTGGATATAGAAACCAGTAATGCTATTCATTCCCTGTTTCTTGGACTATGCAAGTCTAAATAGAGAAAGAGCCTTGAATGTAAAGACAAGAAAAATATCTATAGCATAGAGCTGTGATTTTATAGCTATAAAGAAAAATACTAGAATTTGGCAATGCTCAAATTCTAGTATTTCTTTATTTTATGATGTTGTCTTAGTGCAGCTATAGTTTTTATCTTTTAGGACTATGGCTACAGAATAAGAACTGCTGCAAGAAAGGAACTGTCAGCTTTATTTTTCTGCAAGCTGCAGGATTTTTTCATAGGCAGCAAGACCGCAGCCTATCCCATGGTCGTGCAGTGCCAAAAGCTTGTCAGGCTTAATATCCAGTTTATCAATTTCCAGGGGGATTTGAGGACGGATAATAACAGCCTTGCCTTCCTGCTCCAAGCGTTCCGCCTCTGCCAGCTGTTTATTATAAATGGCTGGTCTTTGTTCCATAATCTCCCATAGCTTAGGATAGTCCTTGTACCAAGTTTTCAGAAGAATTTTGGGAATATGGTTCTTTTTTTGGTAGCCCTTGTTGCGTGTCAGCACAAAGATGAATTTTTCGTAGCCCTCTGCACGTGCCTTTTCGTAGGGAATGGGAGAAACAAGGGCTCCGTCTAAAAGCTCGCGGCCTCCCATATGGACAATGGGAGCTAAAAATGGCATGGAGGATGATGCGCGGACTGGCGTAAAGCTTTTGCCAATAGCTTCTTTGCTAAACCATACATCCTGTCCTGTACGACAATCCGTAGTGCCTACCTGGAGAATACCAGGATAATTGTAGTAGGTTGAAAAATCAAAGGGAAGCAGTGTTTTAGGCAAATCCTCAAAGATAAAGTCAAAGCCAAAGATACTGCCCTGCTTAATCCAGTTTTTCAGGCTGAAGTAGCGCTGGTCAGTGACATATTTTTCTATAATAGCACGGGTGCGCAGGGGCTGGTGGGACATATAGGAAAGAATATTGCAGGCTCCGGCGGAAACAGCGGTAATATAGGGAAAGGTCAGCTCCTTGAGCATAAAGGACTCGAAAACACCAGCTGAAAACATTCCGCGCATTCCGCCGCCTTCAAGGACAAGGGCGATTTTATCTAAATGCATAGGCTTTACCTCCTTAGGAATAGAAATGCTGCTGTAAGCAGCCTAAAGTAATGTATGAGAATATAGTCAAAGCATATCTATGCTTATTAATGCTGCGATTAGAAATTTATTCCACCATATGTGAATTATAGGCTATAATATATTATAGCAGGATTTAAGGCTCTTGAACTGTATGAACTAATAAAATTTTCAATCGCTCGTGTAAAAGTATGTTAAAGTAAAAGAACATCAGAATATACATAGCTTAGTAAAGCTGTGATAAAAGGACATACTGTTTATTCCTATGAACCTTTTAAATAATTCTGCCAAAGCAATGGTCAAGATAATCTTTAAAATAAATTAATGAGGTGAGAAAATGAAAATTGTTGTTATGGAGCCATTAGGAGTTGCCTTGGAGAAAATCGAAGCCTTGGCTGTACCCTTAAAGGAAGCTGGTCACGAATTTATCTATCACACTACTAAGGAAACAAATCAGGAAAAGCTTTTGGCACGTGTTGCTGATGCAGATATTATTATTCTGGCCAATCAGCCTCTGTCTGCAGAGATTATTAATTGCTGCCCGAAGCTGAAAATGCTTTCCGTAGCCTTTACTGGTGTGGATCATATTGCCTTAGAGGCTTGCCGTGCCAGAAATATTCTGGTTTGCAATGCAGCAGGCTATTCTACTAACGCTGTAGCAGAGCTGACCTTTGGCTTAGCTATTAGTGTTATCCGTAATATTGTTCCCTGTGACGGACGCTGCCGCAGTGCTGCAACTAAGGATGGCTTGGTAGGCTTTGAGCTTTTTGGCAAGACTTTTGGCGTAGTAGGCACTGGCGCTATTGGCAGTCGTATGGCAAAAATTGCTCAGGCTTTTGGCTGCAGGGTTTTGGCCTATAGCCGTACTCCCAAGCAGGAGCTTATTGATTTAGGTGTTGAATTTGTTGCCTTGGATGAGCTTTTGGAGCAAGCTGACTTTGTGTCCCTCCACGTTCCTTTGACTGCTGCTACTAAAGGCTTAATCAATGCTGAAGCAATCCGCAAGATGAAGCCTACTGCAGTGCTTCTAAATACTGCCCGCGGACCTGTAGTTGACAGCGCAGCTCTATCTGACGCTTTAAATGAAGGCAGATTAGCTGGTGCGGGTATCGATGTTTTTGAGATTGAACCGCCTATTGCTAAGGAGCATCCTCTTTGCCACGCTAAGAACACTGTGCTTACTCCCCATGTAGCCTTTGCCAGCAAGGAAGCGCTGGAAGCACGTGCAGACATTGTTTTTGCCAATCTGTGGAAGTACTTTGCAGGGGAACCGCAAAACGTGGTAGAGTAATGAAAATAAAAAGTAGATACCAGCATTATTTTTGAGAAGTCGGATAATATCGCAGATTAATCGCTGCCTAGTCTGATACCATATATAGTATATAGTTAAAAAGATTACTCAATATACGCTAATCCTGCTTTTGTCATGAGCTAGGCTGTTTATAAATGTGTGCTTTTCATGAAAAATTGTAAAATCTTCTTGACAAATAGGCTGATATAGTATAGAATACACCCAACGAGAGAAAATGAGAAACAAGTTGTTCCACTAGTTTAGAATCATAAGACAAATTATAATGGAGACTGAGTGATATGAGTTATCGCTTAGTCTCTTTTTTGTTTATGAATTTTTAGAGAGTTTGTTTCCTACGTATTTGTAAATCTAAACAAATACAAGAACCATTAAGGTAATGAGAAATAATCACTAATAAGCGGCGTTATGCTGTTTCGATTATGTCATTGGCTCTGTTTGGTGTACAAGCAGAGCCAATGGGTTCCCTTAAAAAGTTATATATTTCTGCGAGAGACGGAGTGTATATGGGTTTGCGTGTTTGTTTGCTGCGCCTATATCCTTTTCCGCTTCCAGCAGAAAAGGATATTTTTATTTTGTAGTGATGTCCGGAAATCAATAAGAGTGAAAGTATCCTGATATAAATTAATCAGTCGTAATGACTTTGAATTTTGAAAGGAGATCAAAATTATGAGCGTTGAACTTTATGCGTTGTTTTCATACGCATTTACTGCAGCAATTGCTCTTGTAATGATTGGTGCTGTAGTACTGCTGAACAAAATTATGGGTGGCGGTAGTGACGAAGGAGGTATGGAATAATGGATGCAAGTATTTTTGCTCAACTGTTTCCTGGTATTGCATCTTTGATGGTTCAAGATACCACGATTGCTATTGCCAGAATTGCTCTTATAATCTTCGGTTTTATTCTTGCTTATCTTGGCTTTAAACGTATTTTGGAACCTTTGATCATGGTTCCCATGGGCATCGGTATGATTTGTATCAACTGCGGTGTTCTCTTCTTGGATGGTGGCAAAATCGGTACTCTGTTCCTGGATCCGTTGATTTCTGATCCTGCAGCGTTGGTTGATATTATGCAGGTAAACTTCCTGCAACCGATTTATAACCTGACTTTTAGTAACAGCCTTGTTGCCTGCGTAGTATTTATGGGCGTTGGCGCTATGTGCGAAATTGGCTTTATTCTGGCAAATCCTTGGACTTCCATTATTATTGCAATCTTCGCTGAAGCTGGTACTTTCTTAACCTTGATTCTCGGCGTACATCTGGGTCTGACTCCTCCTGAGGCAGCGGCAGTTGCGTCCATTGGTGGTGCGGATGGTCCTATGGTACTGTTCACTTCTCTGATGCTTGCTCCCCACCTGTTCGTTCCCATCTCTGTAATTGCTTATTTGTATCTGTCTCTGACCTACGCTGGCTATCCTTGGCTGCTCAAACTTTTGGTTCCTAAAGCTCTGCGTGGTAAAGATATCATGTACTATGCTCCCGAAGTTCCCAAAACTAAGAAATTTATCTTTATCCTGGTATGCTGCGCACTGCTCTGCTTGCTGCTCCCTATGGGTGCTCCGCTGATCATGTCCTTCTTCTTAGGCATGGCTATTAAAGAAGCAGAAATCGTTCCTTACCAAGATCTTATTGAAAATACCCTGCTGTACATCGGTACTCTGATGCTCGGTCTGCTGCTTGGTACTCTGTGTGAAGCTTCTACTCTGCTGGATCCCAAGGTTGCTCCGTTGATTGTTCTTGGTGTTATGGCCTTGGCCGTTTCTGGTGTAGTTGGTATTCTTGGTGGTTATGTTGTTTACTGGTTCAAGAAAGGCGACTTCAACCCGGTTGTAGGTATTGCTGGTGTATCCTGCGTACCGACTACTGCAAAGATTGCTCAGCATGCAGCTGAAGACGAAGATCCTTTCGCTGTTGTAATGCCTGTAGCAATGGGCGCTAACATCGGTGGTGTTATCGTATCCGCAATTGCTTGTGGTGTATTCATTGCAACAATTGGAATGGTTAAGTAAAATAAAAATAAGTTTTGTGCATATATATATATATTTGACTAAATCGATAGATGAGTGATAAAATATTGATTGATTAAAATGGACTCGTGTCTATTAAAAATGAAATAGTTTGATTGATTTGGTCTTAGTTAAATAAGCACCAGCTTTTGAGGCAAATAAAATGAAAAATATACAGCTACTGAAATTTGATACACTACAATCTACAAATGTTACAGCTGTTGATTTAGCCAAAAATGGTGCTGCAGAAGGTACTGTGATTGTTGCGGAAACGCAGGAGGGTGGAAGAGGTCGCATGAAGCGGATTTGGAACTCTCCTAAAGGAGGCCTCTGGTTTTCCATCATTCTGCGTCCGCAAATTGATCCGCAGTATGCAGCTCAGATTACACTATTGACAGGAGTTGCTGTTGCCAAGGCATTACGCAAGCTTTATGAAACAGAGAAGGTAATGATAAAATGGCCCAATGATCTACTGTTAGATGGTAAAAAAATCTGTGGAATACTTTCAGAGATGCAGCTGGATGAAAATGGCAATGTTGATTACGCTGTAGTTGGTGTTGGTATCAATGTTGCACTTACTAAGGATGCATTCCCAAGAGAATTGCAGGATGTAGCTACATCCTTGAATGAGAGTCTTAACAAAAAATATACATGTGACCAGGTTCTGGACCAAGTTCTGTCAGATCTTAAAGAGCTTTATGATAAGTGGCTATGTAGAGGCGCTAAAGTAATTCTAGAACCATGGAGAGCTCTTAATTGTACCTTGGATAAAAAAGTACATGTGAAGGATAATGATGAAGTTATTTTTTCTGGTACAGTAATAGGTATTAATGAATATGGAGCTATCGTTGTAGATGATGGCAATGGAAATACTCAAGTTTATGATTTTGGAGAAATCAGCTTGCGATAAAATTAAAAGGAGTGATTGAGTGATGGCAGCAGGTGGTTCCCAGGACTTTTTGGCTAATAGTATTAATAATGTAGGTGGAGCAGCAATGTTCCTAGCATTAACGCAGACTCTTTATGATGAGGAACGTATGAAGCACCTTGTAGCACAGAGTGGTTTTAAAGCAGTTGTTACAGAGGTTGGTGGAAAGATCAACTTTGAGGATTTTAATGAAAAAATAAATCGTGCTGTAATAGGCGGATGCCTTAATTCTGGTGTTATATCAAAACAGACTAATGAAATTCATGCTGTAATTCACGCAACAGAGGAAGCAAAAAAAGGAATTTTAGTGAGTGTGAGTACAAGCGCTAGCTTGGCAATGAAAATCGCTGTTGTGAGAAATGAGCATTGGATAGCAGTAGCCTTATTTGGTAAATCAGCTCTGCACTATATGACAAATCATGAACGTGCAGGACTGGGTATTATGCATATATAGTCGGATGTAGACAACAATTTAATATTGGAGATTATGAGAGAGCGAGAGCAGAGGCATACTTCTGCTGTATGGGCTCTCTATTTTTTTGCCTGAATGTCTGACTTTTTATATGAAGCTTTTCTTAAATCAGAAAGGAGAGACCGTAATGGAGTTCAAAAAAGTTACTCGCGAGTGGGATACTCTCAAAAAAGACGCTGTAGAGCGTACTCAAGCTGCAGCCCACTTAGTAAAGGAAGGAAAAATCGTTGATGCGAAGGATACAGTTGCTTTATTGGAAGCTGTAATCAAACCCTTTGATAAGGTTAATATCGAGGGCAACAACCAAAAGCAAGCTGATTTCTTAGCTAAGGCTTTGTGTCAGGTTGATTCTGCAAAAATCCACGATCTGCACATGGTTCAATCCGTGCTGACTCTTCCTGAGCATCTGGATGTTTTTGAAAAAGGTATCGCTAAAAAGCTGGATATGTCTTTCTCCGGCCCTCAAGCAGGACGTATTGCTGAGTTCCTGAAGGAAGGCAAATTGGAGCTGGGTGCAATCCACACTTACTTGGAATTATATGGACGTTATTTCCTGGATCTTACCCCGCGTGTTGCTCTGGTAGCAGCTACTATGGCCGATAAAGAAGGTAATCTGTTTACCGGTTTCAGTACTGAAGATACTCCGGCAATCGTAGAAGCAACTAAATTCCGTCAAGGTATTGTAATTGCTCAGGTTAACCAAATCGTTGATAAGCTTCCTCGCGTAGATATTCCTGGCGACTGGGTTGACTATGTAATCCAATCTCCGAAACCTTTCTACATTGAGCCTTTGTTCACCCGTGACCCTGCTCTTATTACCGATGCACAAGTTCTGAAAGGTATGATGGCACTGAAGGGCATTTATGGTGAATATCAAGTAGAATCCATGAACCATGGTATCGGCTTTGATACTGCAGCTATTGAACTGCTGCTCCCCACCTACGGTGAAGAGCTGGGTCTGAAAGGTAAAATCTGCAAGAACTTTATCCTGAATCCGCATCCAACACTGATTCCTGCAATCGAAACTGGCTGGGTTGAATCCGTTCACTGCTTCGGTGGGGAGCTGGGTATGGAAGATTATGTAGCTGCTCGTAGCGATATCTTCTTTGTTGGTCCTGATGGTTCTATGCGTTCTAACCGTGCATTCTCTCAAACTGCAGGTCATTACGCAATTGATATGTTCATCGGTGGTACCCTGCAAATTGACCCATATGGCAACTCTTCCACTGCAACTGCAAATCGTGTAGCAGGTTTCGGTGGTGCTCCTAACATGGGCTGCGATCCTAAAGGTCGTCGTCATTCCTCCGGTGCATGGCTGAAATGTGGTGAGGAATATGCACTCAATAAAGAACTGTGGGGTCCTGTGCATCGCGGTAAACGCCTTGTTGTACAACTGGCAGAAACCTTCCGTGAAAAACTGGCTCCTGGCTTCGTAGAAGAGCTGGATGCTTTCAAGCTGGCTAAGAACGCTAATCTGGCAATTGAACCTGTAATGATTTATGGCGATGACCTGACACATATTATTACTGAAGAAGGTATCGCATATCTGCCGAAGTGCCGCAACATGGAAGAGCGTACTGCAGCAATTCGCGGTATCGCAGGCTTTACTGAAGTTGGCATGAAAGCTGATCCGAAAGAAACCAAACGTCTGCGTGAATTGGGCGTAATTAAGACTCCGCAGGATCTGGGCATCGACATGAGCAGAGCAAACCGCTCTATGCTGGCTGCTAAGAATGTTCATGATCTGGTTGAATGGTCCGGCGGCCTCTACAACCCGCCTGCTAAATTCAGAAACTGGTAATTAGGAGGACAGTACAATGGCATTACAAAATCTTGAATTTAAATATGAATCTGAAAATACTCAAACCATTGCTCCTGAATGGTTCCATCTGGGTGTAACCGGTTCTGGTGACCTGGAAGTAATGTTCGTTAAAAAAGACCTGGGCGGCAATGTTGAAGCTAAGGTTTGCACTCCTGTAGTTGGCTTTGACTCTGTTTGGGAAAAAATGATTGGCAAATTCGTAGCAGATACCGGTATTGGTAATATTGTTATTGAAATTAATGACGATAATGCTACTCCTATCGTAGTATACATGAGATTGCGCCAGGCTCTGGCTGAAGCAACCGCAAAGGAGGCAGAATAAGATGAAAAATTGGACTGAGCTGGAAAAAAGCAGCTTCTTTGATGCAAATGCCCGTGAGCGTGCCATTGGTATGTGCGACAAAGGCACTTTTACAGAATTACTTAATCCTTTAGATCGTTTTGTAAGTCCTCATCTTCCTGTACTGGGTACTGCAATTGAGTTTGATGATGGTACTGTAACTGGTGTTGGTCTGTTAGGCAAACATCCTCTGTTTGTAGTATCTATGGAAGGCAAATTCATTGGTGGCGCTATTGGTGAAGTTAACGGTGCAAAAATGGTTAACACACTGCGTCTAGCTCTGAAAACAGCTAATGATATTAAAGCTGCTCATCCCGATGAATATGAAGCACGTCGTCCTATCGTAGCTATTTCCTTTGAAACTGGTGGCGTTCGTCTGCATGAAGCAAATGCTGGTTTGCTGGCACATGCTGAAGTTATGGATGCTATTCAAGATTGCCGTAGAATTCTCCCTGTTGTTGCTGTAGTTGGCTCCAAGGTTGGTTGCTTCGGTGGCATGGGCTTCGTTGCTGCTGCTACTGACGTAATCATCATGAATGAGGAAGGCCGTATTGGTCTGACCGGTCCTGAGGTTATTGAACAGGAAATGGGCAAGGATGAATTTGATGCTTCTAATAAAGCATTGGTATATCGTACAACCGGTGCTAAACATAAATATATCATCCAAGACTGCAACTATCTGGTAGAAGATGTTATTGGTGATTTCCATAACACTTTGGCTGAAGTAGCAGATCTGTCTATGGACGCAATCGAAGAAATGCGTCGTATCGGTTCTTTGAAACTGGTTCAAGAACAACAAGGCTTGGTTAAACTGGTTGGCGATATGCAACCTAAAGATTCCATGGATATGTGGAAATATTTTGGTAACGAAGATCCTGCAGCTCTTCCGGAAATGACCACCGCTGAATTCCTTAAAGTAGTTAAACGTAGAGTACGTGCATAATAGAAGGAGGTAAAGAACATGGATGAAATGGATAACACTATGATTGGCCGCGGTCGCGACGCAATTGAAATGATTGTTGACGCTGGCTCCTTCGAAGAAAACAAAATTGGCAATGCTGAGGTTGATGCTGAATACGGCCCTGGCGCAGTAGTTGGTACTGCTAAGCTGATGGACCAAACCGTTACTGTAATTGCTAACGATGCATATGCTTTCAATGATCGTTTCCCCGTTGTATTTGGCGGTGTAATTGGTCTGGAAGAAGCTTACAAAATGGCTACTACCGTTTATCGTACTATTGAAGCTGATGCAGAAAAACCTCTGTCTGAGAAACGCCCGATTGTTCTGATTGTTGACACCCCGGGCAACGGTCCTGGCAAAATGGAAGAAATTGCTGGTATGAACAAAGCAACTGGTTCTTACCAATTAGCACTGGCTGAAGCACGTAAAACTGGTCATCCCATTATTGCAATGGTAATTGGCCGTGCAATCTCTGGCGCATTCCTGTGCCATGGTCTGCAAGCTGACGAAATCCTGGCTCTGTCCACCGATTTCGGTACTATGATTCACGTAATGCCTATTACTTCCATCTCTCGTATCACTAAGATGGATATCGAACGTCTGGAAGAACTCTCTAAGGTTAACCCGGTATTCGCTCCTGGCGTAAACTTCTTCTACAATCTGGGCGGCGTAAAAGAAATCGTTAACAAGGTTGAAGATATGCGCGATGTAATTGCTAAACATATCAAAGAAGTACAAGAGCTGAAAGCTAACGGCGAAATTGAAAAACTTGGTCCTTGGGGTCGTGGTTTAGATGGCGATGCTCGCGGTGGCCGTATAACTCGTCTGAAAGCAATGGCTAAGATGAACGAAGAGTTTGCTGCTGTTGCAGATAAATATATCAATGCTTAATTGTTAAGAAAGGAAGGGGTAGTATGAAAGGATTAATGGCAGAAATTGCTAGTATGGTCAATGAATTTGGTTCTGCTCCCACATTTGCAGAAATGCCGCGCAAAACATTAGCCGATAAGGGTATAGCAGGACCGACTGCAGCTCATACAATAGAAGAGGTTCATACTCCCCTTAACCTCGCTTATCTTACTTTTACCACGGGTTCATCTGCTTTTCAAAATATTGTAGGCATTACTTTTGCGGAAATGCCGCGTAGAGTGAAAGCTTCCATTACAGTTCTTGAAAGAGCTGGATTAAAACCTGGTGATAAGGTTTTGGTAACCTATCCTCCACTTGTTAATGTGTTTTCTGGAGAGGCGTTTAGGCAGTACGGTCTTGAGTGGCGTTTTCTCGTAAGATCTAGCAGAGATGCTTTTCTTGCAGCTTTGTACGAGTTTCAGCCGAAGGCAGTTGTTGGTGAATCAGCCTTCATAAGAGCAGCTTTAGAGGATGCTCGACATATGGGTGTAGCCGATCAATTGCCCAAAGGTATTGAACTGCTTACAGCTGGTACGCCTTTGGATTTAGAGCTTCTTCCTGTTGCTAAATCCGTACTGAATGCTCAGGTTCATGATTTATATGGCTGCCAGGAGTTTGGTTGGCTGTGCATGGACGGTGTGCCCGTAAGAGACGATATTGAATTGGTCAAACTTCCGAGCAATAAAGGGCAGGATATGTTTGAATTAGTTGTAGGCGGCTTGCCTATGGGAGATAGTTTCCCAATATCTAATAGCGGACACGTTTGTAATAGCAACGGAAAGATTATTACCTATAGACGTGAACGTACTTATCCGGAATATGAAGTGATTGTTAAAGCAACAACACTTACATCAACAGTAACTCTTGGAAGGGTTGCCAGGTCCATATTAAGAATAAAAGGGCGTATTGTAAAGATAAGTCCAGATGTTGTAATTGGAGCAGATCATACAGTATTAGAATTGTGTCCTGATTATATAAGCGCTGGTGTTCAGGATGGCATCATAATTGAAGGCCCGAAGAAAACCGCATTATTTGATGATATGGTGCAGGCACAAATAGATTATCAGCAGAAAGCAAAGGCAGATCCTACATGGACAAAAAGGAATTAAAAAGACATGATTTAGTTTTTATCTCTAAAGAAGGCAAGGATAAGATATGGAACGAGCTTTCTAAGAGATATTCAGAGGACGCTATTCAACTAGTAACGGATATATTTAAGGGCAATAATGATATACCTGGTTTCGCACGTCGCAGCGAGAAAAGGGATGATGCAGAGGCTGTAGGGTTTGTTCACTACAGACGCATCAATGGTAATAGATTAAGAATTCCTGCGTTTGTAGATGATCCGGATATTGTAATGATAATGACGCCATATGAAATTATGCAAAGAAAAGCCTTTACCGTTGAAGAAAGCTCTAAATGTATAAAAACGGTTATTGAATTGTATGTTCTTGCAACGTCAATGGATTTGCATGTTGGTATTCTAGGTTCTGCTGCTCTTGAACTGGCGACAGGTCTTCCTTACACTGATGAGGCTTCTGATATAGACCTGTTAATAAAACCAGCTCCGTATGATAAATTGTTGGAATTCTATCGTACAGCTAAAGAAAATTTTAGCGGAATTAATATGGATTTTGAATTAGACCTTCCTAATGGTTATGGTGTTAAGCTAGCCGAAGTGTTTATGAATACTCAAACGCTGCTTGGTAAAAGTATGGATGATGTTAATTTATTGCCCCGCAAAGAAGTAATAAAATACTTAGCTTAAAATAAATGTAATAAAAAGGAGAAAAAAATCATGGAAATTAAATCTCGTGTACCTGGCAAAATCGTTCGTTTTGAAAAACAAGTTGGCGACACTGTAGCAGTTCGCGACGTACTGATCGTAATGGAAGCAATGAAAATGAAACAACTGGTTCCTTCTCCGGTAGCTGGTGTTGTAAAAGAATATAAAGTACAACCTGGCGATCGTGTATCTGCTGGTCAAGTAGTTGCTATTGTTGAGTAATTAACTCAAATCAACCTTTAGTTGTTTGGAAATAAGGCGTTCTGCTGTTTGCGACAGGACGCCATTCCATAATAAAAAATTGTACTAAGGTGGTGTAATTATGGTAATTTATGGTGTTGCATTACTAGCTTTCTGTTACTTAACAGGTGTTTTTCTGGGTGATATCTTAGGTGCTGCTTTAGGCGTTAAGGCTAATGTAGGCGGTGTTGGTTTCGCAATGCTGTTCCTGATTATCCTTTCCAATAAAGGTATTGATGCTGGCTGGCTTGATAAGAAGAGTCAAGAGGGTATTGCCTTCTGGTCTGCAATGTACATTCCTATAGTTGTTGCAATGAGCTCTATTCAAAACGTAGCAGCTGCTCTTTCTGGTGGTGCAGTAGCAGTTCTCGGCGGTGTTTTGGGTATTGTAATGGGCTTCATATGCATTCCGCTACTAAGTAAAATGGGCGGACAGAAGTAACCCTTAGGAGGTGTAATTATGGACTTAATGGCAATGTTAACAAAAGTGTTGACCAAAAATGGCCTTATCTTTGCATTTGTACTTATTGGTCTTACAAACTTATTGGCATACAAAATGGCTGGTCTTACTAAAGGTCGTATTCATGGCTCTGCCGTAGCAATTTTCTTCGGTTTGGTTTTGGCATATATCGGCGGTGGTGCTAAAGGTATTGCAACCATTCCTATGTTTGCAGGCATTGGCATGATGGGCGGCGCAATGTTCCGTGACTTTGCGATTGTATCTACAGCTTTTGGTGCTGACCTTCGCGAAATTAAAAAGGTTGGCGTTGTAGGCGTTCTTTCTCTAGTGTTTGGTCTTGTAACCTCTTGGATTGCTGGTGTAGCGATTGCGTACATGTTTGGTTATCGCTCTCCTGTTGATCTGTGCACTATCGGTGCCGGCGTTGCAACCTTCGTTGTTGGTCCTGTAACTGGTGCTGCTCTGGGTGCTTCCTCTGAGGTTATTGCTATCTCTATCGCAGCAGGCGTTGTAAAATCCGTATTAGTTATGATTATGACTCCGTTTGTTGCAAAAGCAATTGGCCTGAACAATCCTCAATCCGCAATGGTATTTGGCGGTATTATGGGTACTACCTCCGGTACTGCAGCAGGTATGGCAGCAGTAGATCCTAAACTGGTTCCTTACTGCGCAATGACTGCAACCTTCTATACTGGTTCCGGTTGTCTGACCTTCCCGTCTATTTTCTATCTGCTGACTAAAGCTATTTTCGGTTAATAGGGCTATAGTAAAATTCCTATAAATAATTGGCATGTACAGGGAGAAAGTTGGTAAAGCTATGAGTGAACAACAGATTTTACTTCAAAGAGTAGACAATCATGAAATAAATACTGCTAGACAAATCTATACTTGCCAGCTTTCCTCCTTCGATGCTGATATGGCAAAAGTTAGTCAATATCTGACACAGGCAATTCTTTTAGAGGTTACTACACATCCAAAACCAGGCTTGGTAACTAGGGCGTCAAATGGCTCTCATAATGATATGAGTATATTTACCTTTATGATGAGTTCGGCGGTTTTAGGTAAAGCTTTTAATTATTTGCAGGATGTGGGAATGTCCCATACTGGGAATTTACAAGAATTATTTGAGATGATTAGAGCCTATGGTCAGGTTGCGGAAAAAGAGCTTTTAAATGTTACTGGCGGCGTAAATACCCAAAGAGGTATTCTGTTTGCTGGAGGTATTTTAAGTGGGGTAGCGGGGTATGCTATTAATAAGGGTTATGACAAGGAAAGCATAATAGGCCTAGTCATGGAAATGACTAATGGTATTGTGGAAAAAGAGTTGAGAAACTTAGGTCGTAAAGAAATTACTGCTGGCGAAAAGTTGTATAAGGAATATGGTATTACTGGTATTCGAGGAGAGGTGGAGAACGGTTTTCCTAGCGTTGTGAATGTTGGCCTACCGGCGATGCAAGGGGCATTTTCTAAAGGAGCTTCTTTGAATGATGTGCTTGTACACACATTACTTAGTTTGATGACTGTTGTTGAAGACAGCAATGTTATTTGGCGTACAGATGTGGCGACTTTGTTTGAAGTACAAAAAGTTGCTAGCCATATTTTGACTTTGGGTAGTGTTTTTACTGAAGCAGGACGAGATGCCATTAAAGAAGCAGAAAAAGACTTCGTTAATAGGCGTATTAGTCCTGGAGGTAGTGCTGATTTACTTTCCATAACTACAACACTATATTTACTTGAAAATAAGGAATTCCCCTGCCATATATTTTAGGGACATTTATATATGGTATATTCCTTGACATATATACAGATGCTTAGCATGAGATGCTAGACTTCCTCCAAAAAAGCAGAGTAAGGTACGGTTTAGGAGTTGCCGTACCTTATTGTGCATTCTAGATAGAAGGTGTAAATAATGTTTGATTTCATAGTACAGACCTTTGAAGGAATTTTTACAATTGTATTTGTAGTTGGCATTGGCTATTACTTAAGCTATAAAAAGTGGTTTGATGATAGAAGTAGTAAATTGATTGCTAGATTAGTTACTTCTGTTTCTTTGCCATTATATATGATTACAAGTTTGAAAAAGAATTTCACACTTGAGAAGTTGTTGGCATTGGCTCCAGATATGTTGTTGCCAATATGTTCTATTGTATTAGCTATGATTATTGGGTTCATAGTTGTAAAGTTTTTTAACGTTGCAAAGGGAAGAAGAGGGATTTTTATTACAAATTTCTTTATTGCCAATACAATGTTTATTGGTTTACCTGTTAATTTAGCTCTTTTTGGCGATGAGAGTATTCCGTCAGTAATGCTCTACTATATTGTAAATTTAGTGTTTTTTTGGACACTTGGAGTACATTTTATAATTAGTGATAGTAGTGATGAGTCTAAAGGGGGATTTTCTTTAAACATTTTGAAAAAATTATGGACACCACCATTAATTGGATTTATTGTTGCAATATTTATGATAATACTTGACCTTAATTTGCCTAGGTTTTTAATGAAGGGTTTCCAATATGTGGGGAATTTGACAACCCCTTTGTCACTTATATTTATTGGTATTGAAATTAGTAGGCTGAAATGGAGTGATCTCCATTTGGAACGTGATTTGTTAGGCGGTGTAATAGGTCGTTTTATTGTTTGTCCTTTAAGTGTTCTTTTTCTTGCTCCGCTGATAGCTACTGCAGATATATCTCTGAAGGTATTTGCGATGCAGGCTGCGATGCCGGCCATGACTCAGATGGCGATTGTTGCTAAAGAATATGGTGCTGATAGCAGCTTTGCTGCAACCTTGAGTTTTGTAACAATACTTGGAGGTTTATTGGTAATACCCATTTATATGACTATTATTAATGTGTTTTTTTAATATATTAGAAAGGCGGAATATTTATGGAACCTGAGAAAATTATACGTAAAATGTGGAGTACCAATGCTTTTATGAATGTTCTTAAAATGGAAATAAAAGAAGTTCATTGTGGAGGAGCAACTATTGAGATGCCCATAGATTTTGATATCCACACTAATCATTGGTTGGGTGTTCATGGAGGAGCTATGTCTGCTTTAGCAGACTCTACTAATGGTATAACTTGTGCTAGTGTAGGAAAGATGCCACAAACACTAAATATGAATGTTAACTATATAAGTAATCTTAAAGGTTTTGGTAGTTTGTTTGCTAAAAGTGAGATTTTGCACAATGGTCAATCAACTATTAATATCCATACTGTGATTACTGATGCGTCTAACAATTTGATATGTGATTGCACAACAATTATGTTTGTTATCGATAAGCTTAATGAAGTACCTGAACAATGGTGATTTTTATAGTAAGGAAAGAGGACATTCTCATTTGAGAATATCCTCTGCTTTTTTAACGGTATTTGTTTTTATGCTTTTTCTTTTCGTGACTAGCGCGGTAATCAGCCTGTACTTGGTACACTTGATAAATGTACAGTGCGCACATGGGCAGCGCTACAAAGAAAAAGCCCAGCCATTTGTTATCGAAGAAGTAGCTGCCTGCCATGCCGGCAATCAAGCTGACGATAACTACGACAAACATATTAACCTTGTATCTCATCAATAAGTTTTTCAAGATTTTCAGCCTCCAAAAATAATACTAATCTATTCTACCATATTTTTACGGTTTTGCGTAATGTAATTGTCAAAATAAGTTGAGCAGCTGATTATTTAAGCAGTTCCGCGGTGTTGACCTTAATATTTTCCGTAGGAATTTTGCTCTTGTCAAAAATAGGAAGAAGCTCATGAGCAGTAATTGGTTCTGGTTTTTCCAGCTGACCGGCTAAGTAGGCTAACTGGCCAATAATGGGCTCTGGTGAGCCGTAGTGCTGGCGCAGCTTGGCAATTTCCAAATCACCGTCGCGCTTGGCAAGGCGTCTGCCGTCCATGGCAGTGAGCAGGGGAATGTGGAAGAACGTTGGCGCCTTAAAGCCTAAAAGCTTGTATAAATAAAGCTGCATTGGCGTAGAGTCCAAAAGGTCGCAGCCACGAACAACCTCGGTAATGCCCATAAGGGCATCGTCCACTACAACTGCCAGCTGATAGGCGTAAACGCCATCACTGCGTCGGACAATAAAGTCACCGCTTTCGTGGGCAAGATTATGCTGCTGAGGGCCGTAGTGTTCGTCGGTAAAGCAAAGGGGAGCATCCTTTGTCAGCAGACGATAGGCAGGAGCTCGGTGCTGAGCCTTAGCTTGGCGTTCCTCTGAACTTAGGCTGCGGCATGTGCCTGGATAAATAATACGTCCATCGCTAAGATGGGGAGCTTCGGCGGCGTGGAGCTCGCTGCGGCTGCAGAAGCAGGGGTAGATAAGGCCATTATTTTCCAGCTTATGGAAATATTCTTCATAAACAGCACTGCGCTTGCTTTGGAAATATTCATCACTATTTTCATTTATGTAGGCACCCTCGTCCCATGTCAGGCCCAGCCATTCCAAATCAGTCCTAAGCTGCTTAGCGTTCTTGCCAGGACAGCGCGCCACATCTAAATCCTCTATACGCAGGAGAATGGTTCCTCCCTGACTTTTAGCGTGGAGCCATGCCAAAAGGCTGCAGAAAATATTGCCTAAATGGAGAAAGCCGCTGGGAGTGGGCGCGAAGCGACCACGTATTGTTTGCTTCATTATAGATAAGCACATCCTTTTTATTTATATGCTTCATTCTACCATAACTAGAGTACTTTTGCCATTAAGTAACCTATGGCGATGAAGTTATAGGTCGCTAATGTACAATTTACACTTTAGGTGTCAAATAATTTTATAAATCATGACTATAAAAACAAAAATGGATGCTGCCTGCAAAATACAGGTAAGCATCCATAATTTTTTTCTAGCCAGTCAATAGGTGTTCGCTATTATGGGGAATATATTGATTTAGGAAAGTGTGTACGCCTTTATAGTGTTTATTTTATTTTGCTTTTGACATCACGCCAGGCATCGACAACGGTTGTTTCAGCCTTGTCCGCTTTACGAGTAACATTATCGAAGATTTCTTGGGAGTCAATATTGAAACGGCGGCTTTCATCGCCCAAGGGAGTATCCTTGCAGTCCAGCTTTTCAAAATCCTTGGCGTGCTTTAGGCCTTCGCTGCGAGCTTCGTCAAAAATTTCCTTAAAGGAAGCAATATCTTCAGGGCGACCAGCCTTAAGCCAGGCATTGGCCACCTTGCCGACTGCATATGTAACAGAAATGCCTACAGGAATCTGCAGGGGTGCAAATGGAATGAGTGTTACCAGAGTCTGACCAACAAAGGTTCCGCCTAAAGAACCTAAAAGTCCCAGCACTGCACCTTCCTCCAGTTTAATACCACGGAGCTCTACCAGACGGGTAATCATATAAACCTCATTGGCCATTAGTGCCATAGTACCAACTAAGGGAGCGACGACAATAACACCGGCACGAGCTGCGGCCCAGCGACATATTTTTTCGGCCTCCCATTCAATATCCTCAGAATATTTAAAGCCATCAGTAATTCTTTCTTCAGTCATTTTACACCTCACAAATTAAGCCTTAGTTAAATACTTGATGCTGCAGGTAGCTGTACAGCTATGAATATACGTTATATATTATGAATATTCGACTTTTTGACTTTTTGACTTTAAATCCTGCCATGTCAAATTTATTTTGCATTTTGAAGGATTTTTCCTATAGCTTGGAGGAATGCTTTCAATAGATTTCTTGAGAAAATGTTGCCAAAATAACGGGACAATAAATGTCCATATAGGACGAAAAACGTCAAATGTAGTCTAGTGGTGGAATGTATGTTTATTTATGTCATATTGTACAGAGTTTGTTAAAAATAAGTAAAGAAATTGTAAAGTGTAAGCAGGAGAATAAAGGGAGTTAGAGAATACCTAAAATAAGGTTTAGAGTGTCTACAACCAAGCTGACATTGATTTTTTTAGAAAAAGGAGTGTATGTCAAATGAAAAAATCTAAATGGGTTCTTGGCGCAGCAGCATTATTGGCTTTATCCGTTGCAGTAGCAGGCTGCGGCGGCGACAAAAAGGCTGACGACAAAAAAGCTGGCGGCGTAAACGGAGAATTGATGGTTTACACCTCTATCTATCCCGATATCATTGATAATATGTGCAAACCTAACGTAGGCAAGGCTTTCCCGGATATGAAAGTTTCCTGGTTCCAAGGCGGCACTGAAAAAGTTGTAACCAAAATCACTGGTGAAATTAAAGCTAAGAAGATTGCTGCTGACGTTCTTATGGTAGCAGATCCTTCCTACTATCTGAAACTGAATGATCAAAAACTGCTGCTTCCCTACAAATCTAAGGAAGCTGCCAATGTTATTAACGATAAAGCTGAAGATGGTGCTTGGCACGCTGTACGTGTAAGTAATATGATTATTGCTTATAATGGCAACAAGCTGTCCGCTGAAGAAGCTCCGAAAAACTGGACTGACCTGACTGATCCGAAATGGAAAGGCAAAATTGCTATGCCTAACCCCATGCTGTCCGGTACTGCTTATGTTACTGTTGGCGCTTTGGCTGACAAATATGGCTGGGAATACTTCGACAAACTGCATGCTAACGGCATTCGCGTTGAAGAAGGCAACTCTGCTATTCAAAACAAACTGCTGACCGGCGAATATGCTGCAGCTATAATTCTTGAAGAAAACATTCTGAAGCTTGCTAATACCAAGAAAGAGCCTCTGAAGGTTTCCTATCCTACTGACGGCGTAGTTCAAGTTCCGTCTCCTATCGCTATTTTCAATACCACCAAGAATCCTGAAGGCGCTAAAGCTTTGGTTGACTGGTGGCTGTCTAAAGAAGGTCAGGAAGCTGTTGTTAAAGGCTGGATGCACTCTGTTCGTGGCGACGTAAAAGAACCTATCGGTGCTGTTCCTACTAAAGAGTTGACTGAGAAGAAAATCAAAGTTGACTGGAGAAAACTGGCTGACAACAATGCTCAGATCAAAGAAGAGTTCCGTAAGAGAGTTATGGACAAATAATGCTTTTTTAGCATAGGTATTTCTGTAGCAAAACAGGGACGCTTCGGCGTGCCCTGTTTTTGCTGCTCTATACGGATGTTTCGTATTTTTGATATTTCTTGTAGTTTTTAATCCCTTATGAAAAGGGGCATATGTAATTTTTATACCATATGTAGCAAATTTTTCGTACTCATATTTATTTGTTGAGGAAAGGAGAAGTATTACTTTCCATGTTATCACGCATTAACAGTAAAACCATCGTCATCTCTCTTTCCGTACTGCTGCTGCTCTATTTTGTAATCTTTCCTATGGGCGTGCTGCTTTACGACAGCATTATGCTTGATGGCGCTATTAACTTTGAAAACTACCGCAATGTTTACAGCCAAGACGTTAACTGGAAGGCTTTGACCAATACAGTTGAGCTGTCATTGATGGTTATGATTGCCAGTGTAATTATTACCTTCCCTCTGGCATGGCTGGTTGGCCGTACCGATATGCCTGGCAAAAAGGGCTTCCGTACTCTTTTGGTTTCCAGCTATATGATTCCTCCCTATGTTGGTGCAATTGCTTGGGTACAGCTGCTTAATCCCAGCGTTGGTTATCTGAACAATATTTTTAAGTGGATGTTTGGTCTTGAGACTGCTCCCTTCGATATTTACACCTTCTGGGGCTTGGCTTGGGTATTGACCTTGTTCTATTCTCCCTTTGCTTTTATTACTATTTCCCGCGCAATGGAGAAAATGGACCCTACACTGGAGGAGGCTGCTCGTGTTTCCGGTGCTTCTCCTTTACGCACTGTGTGGGACGTAACCTTACCCCTGATGGCTCCCTCTATTCTGGCAGGCGGACTTTTGGTATTTATCGCAGCAGGCTCCTGCTTCGGTATTCCCTCCATTGTTGGTATGCCCGGTAATATTGAGGTTATGACTACCCGTATCGTAACCTATATCTATATGGGTGACGAAGCAGGCGTTCGTGATGCAACTGCTTTAGCTGCATCTCTGATGTTCCTGGCTAACTTCCTGCTGATGGGAATGACCTGGATGATGGGCCGCAAGGACTATACTACTATTTCCGGTAAGTCCACCCGTCCTAACATTGTTGAGCTTGGCAAATGGAAATGGCCTGCATTCTGTGCAGTTGGCCTGTATGGTGCTATTTCTGTTATCATTCCCTTGGGTTCCATTGTGCTGACCTCCTTTTTGAAATCCATGTCCCGTCCTGTAGAGTGGTCCAACATTGGTATTGATCCCTGGATTCCTGTTATTACCAGCTCCCAATATATGGAAAGCGTATGGAATTCTGTGCTTTACGGCGTAATCGCAGCTACTATTGGTACTGCTCTGGCAGTATTCGTAGCTTACCTTGCCGTTAAAACCCAGATTAAGGGACGCAGCATTCCTGACCTGCTGACTGTAATTGGCGGCTCCACTCCCTCCATCGTTATTGCTTTGGCATTGATTATCACTTTCAGCGGCAACTTTGGCCTGAACCTGTATTCTACCATGTGGATTATCATTGTCAGCTACCTGGTAAAATATCTGACAATGTCCGTTCGTACTATTGCTGCTGCTTTGAGTCAGGTACACGTTTCTTTGGAAGAGGCTGCTCTGAACTCTGGTGCTAACTGGCTGCGTGTCTGCAAGGATATTATTATTCCGCTGATTGCTCCCTCCGTTATCGCTGGCTGGTTCCTGATTTTCATGCCGTCCTTCTACGAGCTGACTATGTCTCTGCTTTTATATGGCAGTGATACCAAGACTATCGGCGTATTGCTGTATGAGCTGCAAACTTACGCTGATACTCAGAATGCTTCCGTACTTTCCGTAATCATTCTGTTTATTGTATTGGTTGGCAACCTGATTCTCAATAAGGTTTCCAAAGGTAATGTTGGTATTTAACAAGGAGTGAAATAAATGTCTGAGGTAAGAATTGAGCATGTATTTAAGCGTTTCGGCAAGGTAACTGCCGTACACGATTTTAATTTAGTTGTTAAGGATGGCGAATTCGTGTCCATCCTTGGTCCTTCTGGCTGCGGCAAGACTACTACTCTGCGTATGATTGCAGGCTTTGAGCGTGCCACTGAAGGCGAAATCTATATTGGTGATTCTTGTGTAAGTTCCTCTGAAAAGGGCAGCTTTACTCCCCCTGAAAAACGCGACATTGGTATGGTATTCCAATCCTATGCTGTTTGGCCTCATATGACTGTTGCAGATAACGTAGGCTATCCCCTGAAAATTCAAAAGGTTCCTAAAGAAGAGCGTGACCGCCGCGTGCAGGAAATGCTGGAGCTTGTTCACCTTGGTGAATACAGCCAACGCTATCCTAATCAGCTTTCCGGTGGCCAGCAACAGCGTGTAGCTTTGGCACGTGCCTTAGTTGCTCAGCCTGGTCTGCTGCTTTTGGACGAGCCCTTGTCCAATCTGGACGCTAAGCTCCGCGAAAGCATGCGCTTTGAAATTCTGGAAATCCAAAAGAAAACCGGTATTACCGTTGTTTACGTAACCCATGACCAAAGCGAGGCTATGGCTATGAGTGATCGTGTTGTAGTAATGAGTATGGGCTATGTTCAGCAAATTGGTGCTCCCCATGAAATCTATACTCAGCCTGCTAATAAGATGGTGGCAGATTTCATTGGTTTGGTTAACTTTATGGACGGCGAAGCTAAGGGTGACCGCGTATTCCTGAAGGGCAGCAACGTATCCTTCCCCAATACTGCTAGCGTTAAGGGTGAAGCTACCATTGCAGTACGTCCGGAAACCATCACTATGTCCACTGTTGGCGGCTCTCTTGAAGGTGTGGTTATGCACCGTTTCTATCTTGGCGACGCAGTTGACTATCGCGTTAAGGTTGGCGACCATGATGTACGCGTAATCATTAAGGGTGCTGACATCAATGCTATTCCTGACGGCTCCAAGGTATATTTAGACTTTGACCGCGTAATGGTATTTGATAGAAACTAATAAGATTTTACAGACGCTGTGTGCTAAGGCATGCAGCGTCTTTTTATGTTATAATGGGTATATAAAGCTTTACTATTATAACGGTGATAATTATGAAGAAGTGTTTAAAATATCTTATTCTGACCCTTGCTGTTGCGTTGCTAGTAAGTGGCTGCGGCAAAGATACGGACAATAAACCGAAGGAGCTGTTTTTGTGCAGCTCTCTGGGCAAGACTATGACTGAGGATATTGTAGCAGACTATACTGCTGCTACTAAAACTAAGGTCCATGTAACATATCTTCCTGGTGGAACATCTCAGGAGCGCTTTGATTTTTTGCGCAGACATAAATTTGATTGCTGGTTGGGCGGAACAGGTGAAGAATACTATATGGCTAATAAGCAGAATGTTTTGCAGCCATATATAGCTAAGGAGTCCTACAAGGTTCCGGCGGAGCTCCGCAGCCGTCGCGGTGAGTGGACAAGCCTATATTTGAGCTATATTGCCTTGCTGAGCAATAAAAACAATTTGCGTCAGTATGGACTTTATGCACCTGAAACCTGGGATGAGCTTTTGGCAACGGAGCTGCAGGACGAAATTGCTATTCCTAATCCAGCCTTTGGTGGTGCCACCTATGGTATGATAACATCTCTGTGGCAGCTTCGTGGCAAGGAGCAGGCTTTGGATTTTGCAGCCAAGCTGAATCAGCAAAGACCAATTTATACATCTACCCCTGGCGAAGCCATTGACCTTGTGTATATCGGTAAGCGTACTGTAGCTGTTGTTCCTATGGGCTATGCCCTAATGTTGGAGTCCCGTCATAGACATCTTTTTGCCACTGTGCCTAAGGATGCAAACAGAACTATGCTTACTGGTGCTGCTATCATGAAAAATGCTAATGATGAGGAGGAGGCTCAAAGGTTCCTTGATTATCTTATGAGCGATGCAAGCATAAATTCTCTTACACGAAAAGAATATACTTATATGTGGCACGTTAAGTATTATCCCTATAATGATGGCCGCAGGGAGCTTATTGGCAATGTAAAGGTACCGGTAGATGATTTGAACTGGACTGCATCCTATAAGAACGAGATTATTAAACAATGGCTGAATGCACAGCAAGAAAACTGACTTTTCTAAAAGTTTTAAATCCTAGAAATTTTTGTTGAAGGTAGCTTTTCTTTGTGGTAACATTATAGTGTGTTGAGAAAATTTTTCCGACCGATTCATAAGGAATTTTCAATCTGTTATTTGAAAGGATGTTATTAATGGAGAAGTTATACGAAGGTAAAACTAAAAACGTTTACCAACTGGAGAATGGTAATGTACTGCTTCAATTTAAAGATGATTGCACTGGTAAAGATGGTGTATTTGATCCGGGTGAAAACAGCGTAGGTCTGACTATCGAAGGTATTGGCCGTGCAAATCTGGAAACTTCCATCCATTTCTTTGAAATTTTGCAAAAAGCTGGCATCAAAACTCACTATGTTTCTGCAAATCCTGAAGAAGCTACTATGGAAGTTCTGCCTGCTAAAGTATTCGGCAAAGGCCTGGAAGTTATCTGCCGTCTGAAAGCTACTGGCAGCTTCATCCGTCGTTATGGCGACTATATTGCTGATGGCACCGAACTGCCTGGCGGTTATGTAGAATGCACTCTGAAAAATGACGCAAAGGGCGATCCCCTGATCACTTGCGAAGGTTTGGAAGCTCTGGGTATCATGAGCCGCGAAATGTTTGAAAGTATGAAAGCTCAAACCCTGAAAATCACCCGTATGGTTGCAGATGACCTGGCTACTAAAGGTCTGGACCTGTATGACATTAAATTTGAGTTTGGCTACAACAACGACGAAGTTATCCTGATCGACGAAATCGCTAGTGGTAACATGCGTGTTTACAAGGATGGCAAATACGTTGATCCTATGGATCTGACCAAAATCATTCTTGGTAAATAATAGCCATTTAAGCTAAAATTAAAGGCTCCTGAAGCAAATGCTTTGGGAGCCTTTCTGCATTTATGTGGTATATAGATGACTATATCTATTTCTACAACAACAAGAGACTGCAATGTAGGTTTAAAGGTCTTACACCCAGTCAAGTTCGTCAAGAAGCTTTAAAGACTAACGAACCTAAAGCATATCCCATTGCGGATAACAAACGAATTAAGAATTTTAAAGAGAAATTTGCTGCTTAATAAAAATGAACGCATCCTTGACAGGACGCGTCCAGAGAAAAATTTGTATATTTAGTTTGTCTACTTGACCAGGGGCTGATCACAGCTGCTGAGCATTAATGATTTTCTATGATGTTTAGAAAATATTTTTTATAATTTTTGTGGGGCAGATATCAGGCTACTCCTTAAACAGTCCAACTTTTTGACCAACTGCCAAAATTCTGCGGCCAATAAATGGTAGATTATTAAGGTCCTCACGGGTAAGGCCACCGGTGGCCATCAGTGCCAGTGCATAGGTGGGAACGGAGGCAATCATGGCAAAGAGAATGGACCAGGAGCCCATATGACCTGTTACAAGCAGTACACCATAGATAGCAGCACCCATGATGCTGGAAGCAATTAAAGGTCGCAGCAGGCTGCCGATGGAAAATTTAAAGCCAGTGTATTTATAGATGAAAAACATATTAAGTACTGCAGCTGCAGCAAAGTCGGCTACAGTTGCCAGGGACGCACCCTTGATGCCTAGTGCAGGCTGAGCAGTTAAAATCCAGCTCATGATAACTTTTACAGCACAGGCAAAGAGCATGTTGATTACGGGAATAGCAGTTTTGCCTAAGCCCTGCAGGATACCTGTACTAATTTGGTGCATACCTAAAAAGAGAATACCAATACTCATGGTCTGAATGGCACCTGCAGCACCGGGAGCATTGTAGATAAGGGCAGCAACCTTTTCTGCCAAAAAGAACAGACCCATAAAGCAGGGAAAGGTAATAATCATGGCAACGCGGAAGGCGATACGGATTTTTTCAGTAATAGCCTTAAAGTCGTTTAATGCTCTGGATTCGGAAATGGAGGGGACCAAGCTGATTGTCATGGAGGCTGTAAAGATAGCTGCCAAGTTTACCAAGGGTACAGCCATACCAGTAAGATAGCCAAAGAGCTCCGTAGCGTGGCGCACATCAAAGCCAGCTGCTTCCAAGCGCTGAGGTACGATTAAAAGGTCCAGATTGGCGCCGATGGGGAGCATAAGGCTGGACAGGGACACAGGCAGGGCCAAAGCCAGCAGACGCTTGATAATGTGCATGGCGGACTCAATAGGAGCGCTTTCGTCCTGGGACTCAATTTCCTGATGCAGATTGGTTTTTAAACGGCGGTAGAACCACATAAGGATCAAAAGTGCACAAAAGGCACCAACGCCAGCACCCATGCTGGCACCGCCTGCTGCGTAGGCTAATCCGTAGGGAAGGAACAGATCGGCAAAGACCAACATCGTAATAACGCGGGTCAGCTGTTCTACAATTTCAGATACAGCTGTGGGAGTCATAATCTGCCAGCCCTGCAGATAACCACGGAAGCTTGCTAGGAAGGTTACAAAGAACACTGCTGGGGCAAGAGCGATAATGGAATAGTAGGCACGACTATCACGAATAAAATGATTGTCGATTAACCAGCCTGCGCCAAAAAAGAGCGCGGAGGAAAATATTAGACCGCTTATCAGCAGCAGGCGCAGGGAGACGTTAAAGACTCGTTTTGCTCCACGATAATCCTTGTTAGCCAGCTTTTCCGAAGTGATGATGGAAATAGCAACAGGAATACCTGCTGATGAAACAGTAATAGCCATAAGATAAATAGGAAAACCCATCTGATACAGACCAATTCCTTCGCCGCCTAAAACACGCGAAAGGATAATCCAGTTTAGGGAACCAATAACCTTTACCACTATGCTGGAAATAGTCAAAATCAGTGTTCCCTTTAAAAATGTATTGTTTGCCTTGGAAGAAGCTTCACTCATAAAATCCACCTTAAAATAATTATAGTCATACATTCTAATTATCCACTTTTTCATTGAATTTTACAAGCTTTTTAACAGATTTGTCATAAAGTGAAGACGTAAAATGCTTGTATATTCCATGGCATATGCTACAATTAATATAATAGTCAAATTAAATGTGACTTAAGCAAAAAGCTTGTTAAGAGGAGTGATTATTTTATGAAGAAAATGTTGACCGCCTGCACAGCAGGTGTATTGTTTGCCATGGCATTTGGCACTACTGTCTTTGCTTCCCCTTTGAAAAACTATGATGCAGGCAAAATCGCAATTGATGCAGGTCTGAATATTCCTACTAGTATGGAGTCTGATAAATTTAGCGTGGACGAGTCCAACAGCGCTTATTTTGGTGGTACTCTGGGCTTAGGCAGCAATATGGCTCTGAACTATAAATGGAACCAATATGATTATGAGCATGGCAACACAGACACTCATCAGCTGAACCTGATGTACAAGGTTCTGCCTGGTATTTCTGCTTATGCAGGCTATCTGAATGCTGACACAGATTATGATTTTGGCGGCCGCTCCCAGGATTCCGCTCAAATTGGTTTGCAGGCTAGCTACGATATTCCGGCTTTCTGCACCGTATGGGGCAATATTGCTGTAGGCACCAATAACTCTGGCTATGAAATTGGTCTCAGCAAACCAATCGTTAACAATGTAGAGCTGAACCTTTCCTACTATGATCAGAAATTTGATGACGCTATGGGCGACAACAATGATTTGAAGGCTAAAGGCGTCAATATGGGCGTAACTGTTAAGTTTTAAGCCTTGAAAGAAAAAAAGTTAAAATAAAATCATTCGCAATGGATAATTATTATTGACAACTCAGCTGATTCATGGTATCATAAGCATGTCGATAACGACAAGTTAAAAAAAGATATGCTAACGATATAAAAAACAAAAATTTGGAGGGAATTAATTATGAAAAAATTTGTATGTCAAGTATGTGGTTATGTTTACGAAGGCGAAGCTGCTCCGGCACAATGCCCCCAATGTAAAGCTCCTGCTTCTAAATTCACTGAAATGCAAGGTGAAATGACCTGGGCTGCTGAGCACGTTGTAGGTGTAGCTTCTGACGTTCCTGAAGATATCAAAGAAGACCTGCGCGCTAACTTCAACGGCGAGTGCTCCGAAGTTGGTATGTACTTGGCTATGAGCCGCGTTGCTTTCCGTGAAGGCTATCCTGAAATCGGCCTGTACTGGGAAAAAGCCGCTTTCGAAGAAGCTGAACATGCTTCCAAATTCGCTGAACTGCTGGGCGAAGTAGTAACCGCTTCCACCAAAAAGAATCTGGAAATGCGTGTAGAGGCTGAAAACGGCGCAACCGCTGGCAAAACCGATCTGGCTAAACGTGCTAAAGAACTGGGTCTGGACGCTATCCATGACACCGTTCATGAAATGGCTCGCGACGAAGCTCGTCACGGCAAAGCATTCCAAGGCCTGCTGGATCGTTACTTCAAATAATTCACAAGACCTTACAAGAGGCTGCCTTTTTAGGCAGTCTCTTTTTTTATGCAATAAAAAGAGCTACCACTTTTGAGGTGATAGCTCTCGTTTGAATAATTTTTACTCTTTTGAGAAATTACATTTAGAAAGTTTTTTCTCTTCAGATTTTGCTTTTCGTTCTAACTTTTTAATATTTTCTGCTCTTGGTAATTCTTCCGGACTTAGACCTCGTTCTCCTAACATGTTTCGAACAGCTCTATTGTTTTTTACGTGTTCACTAGTGATACTATTCTCCCCATACAGATTGTTTTGTTAATGACTTTATGAAAATTTTCCCATCTTTCATATCCTAAAAAAGGCATTAACTCTCTGGCACTCCAATATTCTGCCTCCGCTTTCAGAGTCTAGATGTGACAGAGCATCAAATTGAGACTTTAAGTTTGCTATTTTTGTTTTATCCATAATATTCCTTGTAATTTTATTTATTCATTTTTGTCATCTTGCTATTAGCAATTTTTGCCCACTGACGCAGCATATCAGCACAGGCAGAGGCGTAGGCACCAGTGCTTTCGTAACCGCCGGCATCCTGTTGATAGAGGCGTAGCAGCTGAATATCGTCGTAATATATATCAGCTTCCTCGCCATTGTCATAAACAACAAAATAGTTAGGATTTATTGTGCCGCGCTGGCGTACTGTCCAAAGTCCTCCGGCCAGCATATAGGCTCTATATTTAGCCTTAGTGTTGCCAATGCTTTGGTCAATATTAAAACGCCAGCCATCCTCGGTAACAGCAGCGTGGTCATCATCAGTAATTTCTACTAAAGGTGTAATGTGCAGCTTCTCAAGCTGCTTAGTAACACGCTTAATACGTTCCTCAGGCTCAGGGTGACTGCTGTAGAGGCCATAGTCAACGCCGCCGCCTTGGGCAGCCAGATCATTAAGCTTATTAACTGTAATTAGGGCTGCATAGGGGTTGAAGCCTGCTTTGACAGTGTTGCTGACGCTTTCCTTATCTGCACCACGCTCATCAGTGCGGCTGTAGCCTGCAAAGAGTGCCTGCTGGGCTGCCTGAACCATGCCAATACCTTGTCCTTTAGTAGCAGCAATAAGCAGCAGCGTAGTCCACATCTGCTTTTCAATGGCGTGGACAGTATGCTTTTTGGCTACGTGACCAATTTCGTGTCCTAAGACTCCTGCCAGCTCCGTATCAGTTGGCATATAGTCTATGAGTCCCTTAAAGACATAGATATAACCACCAGGGCAGGCTAAAGCATTGACCTCATTACTGTTGAGAACCTTAAAGGAATATTTTATGTCATTGCGGCCACATACTGCTGCCAGCTTCTGGCCTATGGCGTTGACTCGCTCCTGCAGGGCAGGGTCCTGGACTACCCCATACTGTGCCTCCAGGTATTGACCAGTTTCGCGGCCCATTTCAATTTCCTGCTCCAGGCTGATCATACCTGCGTGAGCTGGTTGTATTCCTAAAAGCAGCAGGGCAGCAAAAAATACACTGCAAATTATTCGTTTTATGGAATGTATCATAGGATACCTCCTCATTTAATATCTAAAGAATTCTTGAGAGTATTTCACCATGCCTTGGTTTTGACAGTAGCTTGCTTTGCCTTTGGAAAGCATCAGTACTCAAGCTAGCTGCTTGAATTTTAGCTAATTAAATTGCACCTTCATCTTTGAGGGAAGCAATGTCAGCGCTGCTGTGACCAAGCTCTGTCAGAATTTCTTCTGTGTGTTCGCCTAATCGAGGTGCGCGTCGAGTTATTTTGCTTTCTGTTCCGGAAAATTTTACAGGGGAGCCAATATAGCGCAGCTTGCCTAGATCAGTATCCTGTTCAGACAGCATATTTTCCTGCTCAGTCAGCTGACTTTGCAGTGCTTCGTCCAGGGTGCAGACGGGAGATACGCAGAATTCAGCGCTGCCTACTAGCTCCAACCATTCTGCTAAAGTTTTTTCTGCAATGATGCTCTTTATTTTCTCAGTAATTTCTGCTTCGTGCTCAAAGTCAAATTGTCTCTTTTCCAACTCAGGGCAGCTAATCAAATCACAGAAGCGCTGCCAGAATTTAGGCTCTATGGTGCCAACGGTAAGGTAGCGTCCGTCCTTTGTGCGATAAATATTATAGTAGTGGGCAGTGCGGCCAAAGGGCTTGCAGCCAGTTTCCTGACAGCCCCAAAGACTGCTGATGCCTGCGACCTGCAGACTAAGAGCAGTAGCAAAAAGATTTGCATCGAGATGCTGTCCTTCGCCTGTACGCTGACGTGCCAAGAGTGCCATACAAATACCGCTGAGGGCGTTGAGACTGCTGCCTAAGGCAGATACCTGGACGTCGGATACACAGGCATCGCCTTGACCGTCAAGAGCATTGAGCCCTGCAAGGCCAATGACATTTAAATCATGAGCAGGCTTATGGCAGTTCTGACCAAAGCCTGTAATGGAGCAGTAAACAATACCAGGATTAATTTTTCTGATGGATTCATAATCAAGGCCGTAGCGTGCCAGATAACCGGGGCGGAAACCTTCAAGAAAAACATCTGCGTCTTTTAAAAGTTCCTGCAGTAGTTTGCGTCCGCCTTCTTTTTTTATATTTAAGGCAACACCGCGTTTATTGCGGTTTAGCATAAGATGCCAATAGCTCATGCCTTTTTCTTTCTCTGGGAAAAAGCCTCTAGTGGAGTCGCCGGCTAAATCCTCAACCTTAATAACATCGGCTCCGTAATCGCCTAGCAGCATTCCACAGTACTGACCAGGAAGCCATTTAGAAAAATCTATAACCTTAAGACCTGTTAATAATTGCATAAATTCAACTCCTTTGTGCAAAAATAATCTTATACAGTTAAGTTTATTGTAACACATTTATAGATAAAAATGTTATAATAAAGCAAGCAAGAATATATGAACAAATTATGAAGATATTATTTTAAGAGGACAAGGGAGGATTACTAATGCAAACAAAGAAATTGACATCTGCTGCTCTTTTGGTGGCTATTGGCACCTTGAGCGCCCATCTTATTTATATTCCAGCTGGTGTTTCTAAATGCTTTCCAGTACAGCACGCTATCAATGTTATGGGTGCTGTCCTTTTAGGACCTGATTACGCTGTTACCATCGCTTTTCTGATTTCCTGCTTGAGAAATATGCTGGGAACAGGCAGCTTATTGGCATTTCCTGGCAGTATGATTGGTGCATTCTTGGCTGGCTGGGCCTATAATCGTTGGCATAATGTTCCTGCTGCTATGACTGGCGAGGTTATTGGGACTGGTATTATTGGCGGCTTTGCTGCTTGGGGAATTGCAACCATGGTTTTAGGCAGCAATGCAGTTGCTTGGTTCTTTGTACCGCCCTTCTTGGTAAGTACTATTGGCGGCAGCATTATTGCTGGCCTGCTTTTAAAGAGCGGTGTTTTTAATTTAGTCGGTCTTTCTAAAAGCGAAAAATAATCATGTCCTTTAGCATTATTGTTAACTATATTCTATATGGAATAAGTGGCTTTTGCTTTGGCGCCTTTGCATCGCGCTATAGTGTTCTAGCATCTGCTGCTGTTGCGGAGAAATATCGTAATGAGGGCATAAGTGGTTTACTAAGCTGTCTGCCTCAGCTGTTATTTATTTTTACTGCGTTCTTTTTATTTCCAACCTGGTTTATTACAAAGACCACTGTAGGTGGCTTTGTGTACTATGCTTTCCTGCTTTACTTCTTTAGTCGCGGCTATAGTATCCGCGTGAAAAAGTAAGCTGATAATCATTTTGCTTGAGGTGAATACCTATGACGGAAAATTCTACATTACATAAATTACCAGTACCTGGTCATGAGGACGAAAGATATATTCAGCCCATGGCAGACACCTTTAAGGTGCTCAGTGATCCTACACGTATTCGTATACTTTCCCTGTTGGCTCGTAGAGAAATGTGCGTAACAGATATTGCAGATGCTTTGGATATGACTCATTCTGCCATTTCCCACCAACTGCGTTTGCTGCGTGCAACTAATCTGGTAAAATTCGTTAAAGAAGGCAAGGAGGTTATTTATTCATTAGATGACCAACATGTTTTAGGACTTTTTGATCAGGCTCTTGACCATGTAAAGCATAAATTTGGCTGAGATTTAGTAGAAAATTGCATATAAAAAACGCTCATGCATTGCATGAGCGTTTTTTGTGTAAAGTGATTATTCCTTAATCAGAGCCATACCAGCTTCAAGCGCTTTGGTGTTAGCTTCTTCAGTCCCTTTAGGAACGCGGTTTAGAACAGCTTTGATAATAGCTTCTTTAGATACGCATTTAGTCAGAGCTACTACTGCACCCAGAGCAACGATGTTAGCAAACAGAGTCTTGCCGCAAACGGTGTTGGCAGTGTGGGTGATGGGCAGGTCTAAGCGATGACCGTATTTGCCAGATACCTCATGTACAAACAGGGTATCGGTAATAACGGTGGTTTTTTCATCGCAGTCAGAGGTGTATTTATTAGCAGCCTCCTGGCTCATCACCAGCAGAGTGTCGGGGCAGATTACACGGCCAAAGTGAATAGCTTCATCAGAAATAATAGCTTCAGCCTTGGAGGAGCCGCCGCGTGCTTCCGGGCCATAGGATTGAGATTGAACAGCCAGCTTGTCATCTAAGAGGGCAGCTTCAGCTAAAATAATACCAGCAGTGATCAGACCCTGACCACCAGTACCAGAGAAACGAAAGCTTTGTCTCATGATTATTTACCCTCCTGTGCACGTTTAATTAATTCGTCGTAGGCAGCGGTGTATTCCTGGATTTCGGTGTTTTCGTAGAGAACGCCGATGGGGAATTTGCCGGCAGCAATTGCTTCTGCCTTCTTTTCTTCGTCCATTCTGTCCCAAACAGCCTTCAGAACACCATGGTCGCGCTGCCAAGCCATCATTTCAGCAGGACCGCCCATTTTGTTTTGACGACCAAAGGAAATGGGGCAAGCACTTACAACTTCGATAATGGAGAAGCCCTTGTGAGCAATACCTTTAGCAATTACATCAACCATTTGCGGTACATGGTAGGTGGTTGCACGTGCTACATAGGTTGCACCTGCAGCCTTAGCCAGGTCCAGCAGGTTAAAGCTGGGCTCAATGGTGTTGTAGGGAGCAGTGGTTGCTTTGGAGTGAATCGGAGTCATGGGGGAATATTGACCACCAGTCATACCGTAGATACTGTTGTTGTAAACAACCAGAGTCAGGTCAATATTACGGCGTGCAGCGTGGATCAGGTGGTTGCCGCCGATAGCGGTGCAGTCACCGTCACCGCTGCAAACGATTACGTTCAGTTTGGGGTTGCCCATTTTTACGCCAGTAGCAATGGGCAGTGCACGGCCATGCAGAGTGTTGGCGGTGTTGAAATCAAGATAGCCGGAGGAACGGCTGGTAGTAGGGCAGACGGCTGGAGCAGCCGATACCGCTGATGATTGCAACATCGTCTTTTGCCAGGCCTTGTTTATCAATAGCCTTTACAATAGCGCCGGTAATAACGCCATTGCCGCAGCCGGGACACCAGATATGAGGCAGACGGCCCGGACGGAAATATTTAGCAATTAAGTCTTCCATTACGCTCATTATATATTTCTCCTCTCATCCAATTAGGCCATAGCCTTTTTGATCTCAGCCAGGAGCTGAGCCGGAGTAGCAGATTCGTTATCATACTTAGCATACAGGGATACAGGAACCTTGCCAGCTACAGCACGTTCTACTTCTAATACATATTGGCCGCAGTTCAGCTCATGTACAAGGATGCCTTTAACCTTACCTGCCAGCTCCTTCATTTGCTTTTCAGCGAAGGGCCAGATGGTAACAGGACGTACAAAGCCAACCTTCAGGCCTTCTGCACGAGCCATGTCAATAGCTTCGTAAGCAGTACGGGCAGCGCCGCCAAATGCTACAACAGCAAATTCAGCGTCCTCCATACGGTAGTTTTCTACTTGTACGATATCGTCCAGATTGTCTTCTAATTTAGTGCGCAGACGGTCTTGTGCAGATTTGGTAGCAGCGCCGGTGCCCTTGGGGAAGCCGGTTTCATCATGGATAAGACCGGTTACGTGCCAGCGATAGCCACTGCCAAAGGCTGCCATCGCAGGAACTTTGGAGCCTTCTTCACAGCCGTATGCCAGATAATCCTCAGGTGCGCAGGTCGGTTGTTTACGCTCTGCCTGCGGAATTTCATCATAGTTATCAGGCAGCTCGATTTTTTCGCGCATATGACCGATGATTTCATCCATCAGCAGAATAACCGGGCAGCGATATTTTTCAGAAAGTGCAACAGCACGCAGAGTAAGCTCGAAGCATTCGGGAACACTGGAAGGAGAAATGGTAATCAGCCAGTGGTCACCGTGAGTACCCCAACGTGTTTGCATAACTTCGCCTTGAGCAGGAGAGGTAGGTTGGCCGGTAGCCGGGCCCACACGTTGTACGTTTACGATAACACAGGGAATTTCAGCGCAGCAAGCTAAGCCAAGCATTTCCTGTTTCAGGGAGAAGCCAGGACCGCTGGTTGCAGTCATAGCCTTTTGACCAGCCATAGAAGCACCGATAACGGTACCGAGACCAGCGATTTCATCTTCGGTTTGCATGAATTTGCCGCCAACCTGGGGCAGACGCAGAGCTAATTGCTCAGCTATTTCGGTAGAAGGGGTGATAGGATAGCCACCGTAGAATTTTACACCGGCAGCGATTGCACCCTCTACAACTGCTTGGTTACCTTGTAACAGCAGGATTCTAGACATGGGTAGTTCACTCCTTTTTATTTATCAACAAAGATAGCAAAATCAGGGCAACGCATCTCGCATTGTCCACATTTGATGCAATTTTCCTCAGCAACGGCTTCGACCTTGCCTATTTCGCTGATGTTCAGCACCTTTTTCGGGCAGAAATATGCACAGATGCCACAGCCCTTGCAGCGTTCAGTAACTATTTTTAAGCTCATATGGTTCCCTCCTTTGATAAAGCTTGGATATAGAGTCATTACTATACTCGCTCAATCTATATTATAGGCAATAACGCAGGTAATTTGAAGAGGTCTATGCAAATTTTCTAAAATAAATAATATAAAAACTAGTAATTGCTTGATTTTATATGTATAATAAAAAATAATGAGGAAAGTGTCGGAAAAAGGAGGTATTACATTGGAGCTTTCTAAAAGCATGTCTAAAGAAGAGCGTATACGCATAGCTGCGGAAAAGGTGTTTTCTCTTTATGGCTACGAAAGAGCTACTCTCGATGAAATTATTGCACATGCAGATGTTGGCAAGGGCACGGTATATAAATACTTTGGCAACAAGGAGAAGCTGTTTTACAAGCTGGTAGCGGATAAGAACGGCCCCTTTGTGGAGTCCCTGCAAAAGGCTGTTGACGGTATAGAGGGCATAGAGCAGAGACTTTTGGAGTATTTTAAAGTTATGGTGGAGTTTTATACGGAAAATGCCTCTCTTTGGCAGATAATTTTCTTTGAAATGCTCAGCGGCGGTAATGGCTGTATCGTACAGTATGTAGATGACCAGCCCATTGTACGCTCACGCTATTCCAATAATGTTATTTCTGAGGAGGTTAAGGAGCTGACCATCCGTTATCATATGATATTGATGGCTGAAATTAATATTCTGAAAAAGATTATGCAGGATGGCATTGAGCAGGGCTTCTTGAAGCAGGGAAATCTTGACATCTCCTGTAAATATCTTTTCTTTGGCGTGGCTATGAGTATTTTTTCTCCTTATCGACCATTAAAGGAGCGTATGACCTCGGAGGAGGTTGCTACTATTATTGTAGATCGTTTCCTTCATGGTGAGCAGGTAAAATAAACTTATCTAAACCTGATGCTTATGTATTTAGGCATCAGGTTTTTTGTGTCTTAAGAGACATTAGTATATTTCTTTAGTAAGCTGCAAATAAAAATACCTGCCGCATATGCAGCAGGTATTGTAAAGGTATTAACTTGGATTAGAATGCAGCGGTGATAGAGCCTTTGAAGTGGTCTTCGATGAATTTTTTGTTGTCCTCGGATTGGTATACCTTTTGCAGGGTTGCAATACGAGGATCCGCAGCATTGGCTTTAGTGGTAACAAAAATATTTACGAAAGGATTATCGGAGCGTTCAATCATCAAAGAGTCTTTAGTGGGGTTCAGTTTTGCTACCAGAGAGTAGTTGGCATTGATAACAGCCAAGTCTAAATCAGGCATTGCTTTAGGAATGGAGGCTGCGTCCAGCTCACGAATTTGGTAGTTTTTAGGATTGCTGGTAATGGAAGCAACACTGGAATTAATATCGTTTTTATCCTTCAACTCAATAAAGCCTTTGTCTGCCAGCATTAGGAGTGCACGGGCACCATTGGAGGGATCATTGGGAATGCCAATAATTGCTCCCTCTGGTACGTTAGCAATTGCTTTGTATTTGGTGGAATAAATAGCCATAGGGAAGTTAACAGTTTTGAAAACTTCTACCAGCTCAAATTTAGGCTCTTTTTCCAAGGTTGCCTTCAGATAAGGAGCGTGCTGCATGCTGTTGGCAAAAAGTTCGTTTTGGCTCAGAGCAACGTTGGGAGAAACAAAGTCAGAGAACTCTACAACCTCAACTTTTAAACCTTGCTTTTCGGCCAGCTTCTTTACGTTATCCATGATTTCAGCATGGGGACCAGCAGTTACGCCGATTTTTACAGGAGCGTTGGGATCAGCCTTTTTGGGAGCCTCTTTTTCACCGCCGCAGCCTGCAGCAAAAATAGTCAGGGCACAGAGTGCTGTTGTAATTAAGAATTTAGCAATTTTTTTCATGATTTTTCCCCTCTTCATAGTAAAATTTAATATTTATCTTAAGAAAACAGTGGCCTAGTGTGGACCTAAAGGTTCTTGCTTTTGAAAAAAGTGTTTACAAAAGCAGGTCAGAATTTCTGACCTGCCAATAGGAGCAGCTATTAAAGCTTGTTTTTGTTAAGCTTTTTGGAAAGATGATCACCTAAGGACTGCATCAGCTGAACCATTACAATCAGTACAACAACAGTTGCCAGCATAACGTCCATTTGGAAGCGTTGGTAGCCATAGCGGATTGCCAAGTCACCTAAGCCGCCGCCGCCCAAGGTACCTGCCATTGCAGAATAACCAATAAGGCTGATAATTGCCAGAGTAATACCAAGCACAATAGAGTGCAGTGCTTCAGGAAGCAGAACCTTGGTAATAATCTGCATAGGACTTGCACCCATAGCCTGAGCTGCCTCGATGATACCAGGGTTAATCTCCAGCAGAGAGGATTCGATAATGCGGGCAATAAAGGGAGCCGCAGAAATTGTTAATGGAACGATAGCTGCAGTGGTACCGATGGAGGAACCTACAATCATACGGGTTAAGGGAATAATAGCAACCATCAGGATAATGAATGGTGTAGAACGGGCCGCATTGACAATGGCACCCAGGACGGAATTAATAGCAGGATTGGGAAGAATGTGATTTTTGCGGGTTACTGTCAAAATTACGCCTAAGGGAACACCAATCAGGGCGGACAGCAGCGTGGAGGCGAAAACCATATAGCAGGTTTCCCAAAAGGATTTTATTAAAAGATTAATCATATCAGGACTCATAGCCAATTACCTCCGTTTTCAGATTTTGCTTATGGAGATAGTCGAGAGCATGATCAATTGCTTCCTTGTCGCCACAAACTTCAATAATCAAGGTGCCAAAAGGCATATCTTTCAGTTGGTCAATATTACCATAAAGAATGCTGATATCTACAGAGAAGCGTTTTACCAGACTGGAGATGATTGGTTCGCCTGCAGAATCACCCAGGAAGGAAACACGAACCAACAGCTTGCTGCCATTAACATATGTCGCAGAAAGGTTCTTTTGCTTAATCATATCCGGGGTTTCAGCATTGATAACATTCTTGGTAAATTCTTTTGTAGTAGGATGCTGCGGATTGGTGAAGACATCAATCATGGAGCCTTCCTCAATAATATCACCATGTTCAATAACTGCAACGCGGTCACAAACTGTGCGTACAACTTCCATTTGGTGAGTAATCATGACGATGGTCAGATGCATTTTTTTATTAATATCCAGCAGCAGCTCCAAAATAGATTTTGTAGTCTGAGGATCAAGAGCAGAGGTTGCTTCATCACAGAGCAGTACCTTAGGATTGCTTGCCAGAGCGCGGGCAATGCCTACACGCTGTTTTTGACCGCCGGAAAGCTGACTTGGATAGTAGTTAGCCCTTGTTTCCAGCTGTACCAGCTCTAAAAGGGGGCGCACTCTTTTTTCGATTTCAGCTTTGCTCAAGCCTTGGATTTCCAGAGGAAAGGCAATGTTATCATATACAGTACGAGATGCCAGCAGATTAAAGTGCTGGAAAATCATGCCAATGCTTTGACGAGCTTTGCGCAGCTGAGAGTCGTTCATGGCGGTCAGCTCAGCTCCGTCAACAAATACCTGGCCTGCAGTAGGTCTTTCCAGCATATTGATGCAGCGAACCAGAGTGGATTTGCCTGCACCGGATAAGCCAATAATACCAAAGATTTCGCCTTCCTTAATATGCAGGTTGGTTTTATTTAAAGCATGGATGTCACCGGCTTTGCTATAGTAGGTTTTTTCAACATTAATTAGTTCAATCATCCTGTAGCTTCCTTTCATCATCTTTATTTTAATGGTAACAGTATGTCATAAAAAAATCCTTCACCGACAGGGTGAAGGACATTGCTTGCGCTATAACCTCTTCATCTGCCGGATTACTCCGTTGGAATTGGCACCGTTCACTTTCGCGTGGTTGCCGTAGCTTCATAGGGCCAGTCCCTCGGCTACTCTTGATGAAAACACTGTTTAGTTAATGAACACATAATAACTCTAAAAATGGCCTTTGTCAACAAAAATATATGAAAAAGTCTCTATTATTTAACATAAACATGAAAAAGCATGGAAATAATTCAATAAATGCAATAAATGTTACAAAACAAAAGGGGTACTAGATTTTACGGAACTGATAAGCAAACAGGTTGTTTTTCAAAAGCTAAAGCTTGGTTAGGAAAATAAATTACTCTTGAATTTCACATAATAAAGTGTTAAAGTAAGTGTTGTGAATTTTGTGATTATGCAGAAGCTAGGAGGAAGCACAATGGCTGCTAATATTCGTGATAATTTGACAGACCAGCTCTTTAAGGCTGTATTAAGCCTGAAGGATGAAGAGCAATGTTATAGATTTTTTGAGGATATTTGTACTGTAACTGAGCTGAAGGCTATGGCACAGCGTTTGGAGGTTGCCAGAATGTTGGATGCAGGCTGCATTTATGAAGAGATTGTGGAAAAAACAGGTGCCAGCACTGCTACTATTTCCCGCGTTAAGCGCTGCCTTGTATATGGCGCCGATGGCTATAATTCTGTAATGGACGCTATTCGTCATCCAGAGCGAGAGGATAAAGAGCAATAAGGAAGTATTAGGAAGGAGATAAAATGGCAGATTATTCTGTGCGTAAAGGCATTGCCCAAATAGAAGATTATACTGTAGAGACGGTAACCGCGGACATTATTGTCAATGCTAATGAAAATAATTTGCCTATGCCTGAGTCTGTGGCAGCTGTAGTTTGTGCTAAAACGGCTAATTTTCCCTTTAACCGCTATCCGCCTGTAAAAGCAGAATATTTAAGTGAAGCTATTGCAGAGGCTTTGGAGCTGGAAGCTGACTGTGTGCGCATTGGCAATGGTTCTGCAGAGCTACTTCGTCTGGCCTGCTATGCTTTTGGTGGACCAGGAAAGAAGATTGCGATACCCTTTCCTTCCTTTTCTATGTATGGAGAGTTTGCTTCTTTATCTGACAGCGATGTGGTGCGTTATCCCTTGACTGAGAATGGCTTTATTGATACAGAGCTGCTTTTGGAGTTTTGTCAGCAGGAACAGCCTGATGTGCTGATTGTCTGCAATCCCAATAACCCCACAGGAAATTATAATCCACTTTCCGTAATAGAAAAGATCGCTGCTAATGTGGAATGTCCTGTACTTTTAGACGAAGCCTATATTGAATTTGCTGATGGAAGCGAGGTTCCTCCGGGAGATATGCGTCCCTTGAATAAGCTGTGGCTGGTGGCAGGTTCAGGCGTATGCCTGCTTCCCAAGTATGGCAATCTAATGGTGTTCCGTACTTTTTCCAAGGCTTATGGCTTAGCTGGCCTTCGCTGTGGTTACGCAGCAGGCTCCGTAGGAATGATGCGTCAGCTGGGCAAGGCTATCTTACCATATCCCGTTAGCTCCTATACCTTGATGGTAGCTAAAACAGTATATGATAATAAGCAGCTTTACAAGGAGCAGTTCAAGCTTATTCGTCAGGAGCGGGAAAAGATGTCTGCCTACTTGGAAAAGCTTGGCTTTATGGTATATCCCTCAGGAGCAAATTTTGTCTGCTGCAAAGCCATGGGGGAACTGACCTTTAAGCTGGCGGAGAAATATACTCTTCAATATGAGGAAGCTCTGCAGGAGCAGGTGGCAGCAGGAAAATATATATTCAGATATTTGCTGGACAATGGAATTCTTATCGCTGATTTTACTAATCAGCCTTCTCTGGAGGGCTGCTTAAGAATAAGCATTGGCACTCCTGAAGAAAATAACATTATTCTTGCTAAGCTTACGGAGCTGGTTGCAGGATTATAGGATTACGCAAGCGTATGTCATTTATTGGCATACGCTTTTTCGTTTCAAAGCAGTCCTGTGAAGTGTTGGGCTGTATTGGATCGTAATACAGTGCCCTTTTCTGCATAGGAGCGCCTTATAACCACAGTTTTGCAGGCGCAGAAGTAAAGCATTATGCGTAGCAATAGTGTGAGCCTAAGCAATGCATCCCTCAAAAACATAAAAACACTCCATACCTTCAGAAGAAAGTATGGAGTATTAGATAAGTTAAGCTTCTTCATGCTCCTTGCTGATGAAGACGAAGATAACTACGCAGACCATCATCAGGATGGGGTAGTATAGATAGGGCATAATATCCAAAGGAGTCAGCTTAGTCAGAGCTGCAGCAGACAGCAGCTGTGCACCATAGGGCAGCAGGCCTTGGCCAACAGAGGAAAATATATCCAGCAGAGATGCCGCACGCTTAGCGGAAATCTTGTAGGTTTCTGCTATTTTTTTCGCCAGAGGACCAGCCAAAACAATGGCGATGGTGTTATTGGCAGTTGCAATATCCATCATCAGAGACAGTGCGCCAATACCCAGTTGAGCACCCTTGACACCGCCAACATGGTTTTGAACAGTGCCTAAAATCCAGGCAAAGCCGCCGTTTAAACGAACCAGTGCACTGATGCAGGCTGCCAAAATAGCTATAATAGCAATTTCGTACATAGCACTAAGACCAGAGCCTGTGAGCATAAGAATCTTGCTGCTGGCAAAGCTGTCAGTATAAAGGCCAACGAAGATGGAGATAATGGTACCGCCGCCAAGCAGTGCAAATACGTTAACGCCTGCCAGCGCGCCAATAAGAATCATCAGATAGGGAACGACCTGAATGAAATTGTAGTCCAAGTTAGTTGCAGTTTTGTAGGAGCTGCCGCTGCCAATGAAGTAGAACAACGCTGCAGTGATGATAGCAGCAGGAAGTACAATAGCAAAGTTAGCCTTGAATTTATCCTTCATTTCGCAGCCCTGAGTACGAACTGCTGCGATAGTGGTGTCAGAAATCATGGAAAGGTTATCACCGAACATAGCACCGCAGACAACTGCACCGATGCAAAGAGCCATTTCATAGCCGGTTTTTTGGCTGATATCTACTGCGATAGGAGCCAGAGCTGCAATAGTACCGCAGGAGGTACCCATGGAGATGGAGATAAAGCAGCCCATCAGGAACAGGCCCATAACTGCCAAGTGCACAGGTATAAAAGAAAGAGCAAAATTTACGGTACTGGTTACACCGCCTGCTGCACTGACAACAGCAGAGAAAATACCGGCTAATAGGTAAATGATACACATGGTGATGATGTTTACATCGCCTGCACCACTGGCTGCAACGTAGAGCTTTTGCTCAAAGGTGTATTTTTTGTTTTGCAGTAGCGCTACAATCAGAGCCAAGAGAAAGGCCAGAGTAGTTGGCATCAGATAGAAGTTGCCGGTTACAAGACCGCTGCCCACAAAGAGTACAATAAAGACTGCAATGGGGAGCAGAGCCATGACGTTTTTTTCGTCCTCATGCTTTAATAATTTTTCCATTTTATATTATCCCCTTAAAAATTAATTTAGTGCTCTCCCTACAGGAAGAGCATACGTCCTTCTGTAAGCGAGTCATTACACGATTCACTATATCATATCAAATTTTTAGCTCTTTGCCTACAAATTTCTGAAAATTCCACTAGAATTATTTAATTTTTGTTAGTCAGTTATCTGATAAGAATATATAAGCAGATAAGCATTCTGGAGCATAGGATGCAAATAAATTGAGGGAATTTGCTTTGTATCATTGCCAAACATACTATTTTGCTGTAGGATAAGAGGAAATATTTAATTTTGAGGTGATGATTATGCTGCATATTCGCAGAGGAACAATAGATGATTTAAAGTTGGTAACAAGAGTGGAGGCTGAATGCTTTCCTCCTGCTGAAGCGTGTCCAGAAGAGCTCTTTAAGGAAAGACTGGAGTCCTATCCTGAATGCTTTTGGCTGCTTTTTGACAATGAGACAATCTTGGGCTTTATTGACGGTTTTGTAACTGACGAGGAAATCCTTACTGATGAAATGTTTGCTGATGCATCCCTGCATAATCCTAAAGGTGCTTGGCAAATGATTTTTGGACTAAATACCCTGCCACAATACCGCCGCAAGGGCTATGCAGGCATGATGATTAAGGCATTGGTTGATGCTGCTCGTGAGGAAGGACGCAAGGGTGTAATTTTAACCTGTAAGGAAAAGCTTATTCATTACTATGCTTCCTTTGGCTTTATTAATGAAGGCCTGTCCGTATCTAATCATGGCGGCGAAGTCTGGTATCAGATGCGTATTACCTTTTAATATGATAATTTTTTAACAAAAAGTTGCTGGAAAATAAAAAAACTGGGGGATTTTTGTTGGGAATGTGTACAAATAACATTACAGATATAGTATAATATTCCTAATTGTTGTTAAGCTAATGAATTTATTTTGTAGATAGAGAGGCGTTTTTTATGGAAGAGAAAAACAAACCTATACCCCAGCTTATAGAAGTAGAGCCTATGCAGGATGGCTATCGCTGGGTAGCTATTACAGCTATGCTGTTGGCTATTGGTATTATTCTGCACACTGTCAGCCCCAATATTGGCGGTGTTACTCCTAACTGGACTATTGCCATGTATTCCATTGTCATAAATTTGACTAATCCCAAGCTGAGTCAGGCTGCAGGTATTGGCTTTATTGCAGGATTGACCTTGGTTCCTTCCTCTAAGTCCGCCTTTCCCTTGGGTAATGTAGCCAGCGAGCTGGCAGGTGCAATTGTGTGCTGTCTTATTGTGAAGGCTCTTTTGAGTGCTGGTTTGGGTGAATGGAAGCTGCGTCCCATGGTTTCCGGATTTTTGGCAACTGTTATGAGTGGCGGCTTATTTACCTTTATTCTCAAAATTGTGCTTAATCTGCCCTTGCATGTATGGATTTATGCTATGCTGCCCGTTGTTGCTATTATCGGTGTGTTGAACGGACTGATTACCTTCTTCCTGTACGCTCCCGTGCGGAAGCTGTTTTTTGTTCAGGAGGATGAAAAGTAATGGAAAACGTAATTCAAGTAGAAAACTTCTACTTTGCTTATAAAAAATCAGACCTAGTGCTTCAGGATATTAATTTTTCTGTCAAGAAGGGCAGCTTTACTGTTCTTACAGGTCCCAGTGGTGCTGGCAAGACCACTCTTTGCAAGGCTATGACCGGTATTGTACCCTATTATATGGGTGGTCGCTACAGCGGCGACGTTAAGGTGCACGGCGAAACCACCAAGGGCAGACGTGTGTCAGATATTGCCATGAAAGTTGGCTTTATTATGGAAGACTATGAAAGCCAGCTTGTTTCCCTGACTGCAGGTGAAGAAATTGCTTTTGCTCTTCTGAACCATGGCTTTAATCCTTCTGAAGTAGAGGAACGTACTCGCAAGGCACTTGAAGATGTTGGCTTGCCGGGTCGCGAAAGCTATCAGCTGGACGAGCTTAGCGGCGGTCAGCGTCAGCGTTTGCTGTTGGCATCTACCTTGGCTGTTCGTCCCGATGTAATTGTTCTTGACGAGCCTGTATCTGCTATGGACCCTGATGGTGCTATTAGTTTGTACAAGCTTGTTTATGATATTCATAAGCGTTATGGTACTACTATTGTGGCAGTAGAGCATCGCATAGATTATCTTCTGCCCTATATTACAGATATGATTGTGCTGAAGGAAGGACAGCAGATTGCTGCTGATACCTTGGAAAACGCTGCTCCTGCCATGTTTGCAGACCCTGAGCTGCGTCCGCTGCTTCCTGCTTTATGGCAAATAAAGCTAGGAATTGAGGCTAAGCTAGGTATTACTCTTGACAACTGGCGTTCCGAGGAGGATGCTCTTGCTGACTTAAAGAGACATGGTATTGAAGGGAGGGCTGACTGATGCTTGAAGCTAAGGACGTCAACTTTGCTTATTTACGTGGACAGCCCGTTATTAAGGATATGGACTGCCGTATTGAGGACGGAGAATTTGTGGCTCTCTTAGGCCATAATGGCAGCGGCAAGACGACTCTCAGCCGTCTGTTTATGGCTCTGTGCCATCCTCGCAGTGGTCAGGTACTGGTTGATGGTGAGGATATCATTAAACGCGAGCCTGCTGATTTGGCAGACAAGATTGGCTACGTGTTTCAAAATCCTGATTTACAGATTTTGGAAGATACTGTTTTTGATGAGGTTGCTTACGGCCCTCGTGCCAAAAAGCTGACGGAAGAAACTATTAAGCGTCAGGTTCTGGAAGCACTGGATGCTATGGGACTTACTGATTTGCAGAAGGAATATCCACGTTTGCTATCCTTTGGCCAAAAACGTCGTCTTGGTGTTGCAGCGGCTTTGGCATTGAATCCTCGTACACTGATTTTGGATGAAATTACCAATGGTCAGGATGCTCTGGAAAAGGAGCGTATGATGGCTTATCTGCAGGCGATTAACGAAAAGCGTGGTATTACCATTGTACTGATTTCTCATGATATGGATATTGTTCGTCGTTACGCAAAGCGTGCCGTAGTACTGCACCATGGCCGCAAGGTTTTCGATGGAGCTCCTACGGAGCTTTTTAGTGGTGCTTATAATGTGGAGCGTTGGGGCTTGCGCCATCCCACAGTAGCATCCTTAGCTGCATCTTTAGGCGTTGATGCTGCAACTCCTGAGGAATTCTGCGCTGCTGTAGCAGGAAAGGGTGGTGAGCAGTAATGAAGCTGACAGCCTTTACTCAAATTATTGTTACTTTGGCCATTACTGCCTGGGTGTTCATCCTGCCTGTTGAAGCAGTTGCGGTTATTTTGGTACTGGAGCTGGCTTTGCTGCTCTATATCAAGCATGATAAAATGACTATGGCTGCTATTGGCGGCTTGGCTGTTTTTACTGGTATGATGATTTTGCTCCAGCTGCTCTTTGGTACTAAGCTGGATGATGCCTTGATTGGCGGTCTGCGTATGCTGGTTATGACTATGGCGTTCCTATGCCTGTTGGCTGCAACTAGAATTCAGGATATTGCCAAGGCTTTAGTTGACAGATTTCATATGCCCTGCGAATATGCTTTTATGCTGACAACGGCACTGCGCTTTGTTCCCAACTTCCTTACTGACAGTGCCATCACTCTTGATGCTCAAAGCTGTCGTGGCTATTCTAATCGTGGCAATATGATTAAGCGTTTTTTAGCATATTTGGTAGTAATTCGTCCCTTGGTTATGCGTGCTGTAGCCAAGTCCGAGACTTTAGCTCTCTCCATGGAGCTTAAAGGCTTTGGTGGTAATACCTATAAAAATATGCCTTCTGAGCCCTTAGGTTTTGCTGACTATTTGGTGCTGCTGCTGACAATAGCCCTGAGCAGCTTCCCTTTCTGGAAGGATTATCTGCTGTAAAGATGCAGCTTTTGACAACCCTCTTTACTATTCGTTTGAACAGTAGGGAGGGTTTTGTTTATTGTGGATTGCTGCAAAAATAAAAAGTGATATAAGTACGAAAAGCATTACTACTAGCGCTGCATTCCAGATGCCACTAGCAGTAATGCTTTTATATTTTAGAAGGAAAGCTGTACATTATTATTTTATTTTGCCTTTATCTACTGATCTTTGTGAAACTCTAAAAACAGCTTGGCTGCAGGTGAAAGAGGGTTTGCTGGAAGGAAAGCTCCTTGCCTATGCTGGAATGGAAGCAGGCGGAAAAGGGACTGATGTGGGGTATGTTCTTTCTCTTTGCAGGTGGCTTGGCTCTAGGCAAGCTGGTAACAGAAACTGGCGCTGCTGCTAAATTAGCAGAATTCATTGCTATGCTTCCCCTGTCAGGAGGCTTGGGTACCGTTGGTATTTTTACCGTTTTTGCTACTGTTTTGTCCGAAATATCCAGCAATACTGTAGCAGCCTCCATATCTATTCCTGTGGTAGAAAGCATTGCCAGAGCTTTAGGACTATCACATATTCCCTATGTACTTATTACTATTGTAGCTGTTAATTGTGCTTATATTTTGCCAGTTTCTACTCGTGCTATTCCTGTTGGTTATGGCTTGGAGCCTGCAGAGCTTTTCCATAAGGGTGCAGTGCTGTCAATTTTGAATATGCTTTTGACTACGGTCATTGGTTGGCTTGTTATCACCTATATTCCTTGGTTTGGAGCCTCGTAATAGCAGAATTTGGAGACAATTTAATATATGAAAAAATACTACAGTTCAGAGCCTTGTTATGGCTGCTGTTGCTGTAGTATTTTTTCGTTTGACGTCCTTGTCAGACTGCCATATTTGTTGTGCTAATATACGTGATTAATTGATTTATCATGCTTCAGCTCAATGAAATTGGTGTTCATCAGTGTGCAGAAATAGTCGGCCATTTCTTCGGGAGTTTTGCGCATTTCTCCGCGCAGCCACCAGTGAATCATTCCAATAAGGCTGTTGGTTATATGGTTGCGGATAAAATCTTCAGGGATATTATTTAAGTGATATTCCTCCACATCTGTAAAGCTGATCTGAATGTATTGCTGCATATATTCCCTCATAAAGTGAAGAAACATACTGCCATGTAGATATGTCAGAATACCAATATAATACTGCCTTTTATCGCGCAGATGGTAGAGAATGTGGGTAATGCGGTTTTTAGTATTAGGGGGAGTTTTAGAAAAATCATGGGTAGAGCATATGGGTATATTTTCTCCGAAGATATGGTCAAATAAGGAATAGCAAATATAGCGTGCCAGCTCGTCCTTAGTTTCAAAATGATCGTAAAAGGTGCTACGTCCAATATTTGCTTCCTGAATAATATCCTTTACGCTTACCTTTTCGTAGCCAGATTTATTAGTCAGCTTAACAAAGGCGTCAATAATGGACTGACGTGTTTTTTCTGTTCTTCTATCCATAAGCATGCTCCTTCCGTACAATTTAGAACAAGTGTCCGAAAACATACATTTATAAGAGAATGATGCTGGAATTAGCTTCGTGATTATTTTATCATATGGTCAGACCTGATGTACAAATAAATTTTTTGATGGATAGAACAAGCTAAAAAAGGAGGAAGAAGCTATGCTGAAGGATTTGTTGGAAGCTATGCCTGTAACTGGTAGAAGAATAAGAGTTTTTAAGGGAGAAGAATGCCAATGGATTTTTCCTGTGGAGCAGCTTCACAAGGGTGATGTTGTACGCGTACTTCCGGGAGAACGAATTCCCTCTGATGGCGTAATCGTAGATGGATGCAGCAATGTTACTAGTCAGCCTGTGGCACGGATTTCTGTCTATAAGGAAAAGCATGTAGGAGATACTGTGCTATGTGGAACTATTAATTGCAGTAATACTATAGATGTAAAACTGACAGCTGATATCGGTGCTTCATCCTTGCAGCAGAAAATTAACTATCTGCAGCAGAAGTATAATCCTTGCTGGTGGGAACGCTTGCTGGCAGGATTTAGCAGAGCAAATGGACAAAGGGCTTAAAGTATTACATCATATGCAAAGATAGATTAAACATTTTGTAAATTTGGCAGTACAAAAACCGTAGGAATGCGGCTTCTGTACTGCTTTTTTGTTAGAGAGAAAACCATTATTTTTTTAACTGTATAGTCATGATTTAGATTTTTGGTTTAAGAAGAAGTATATGCAGAAATGAGTCGGCTGATTAATTTCTGCGTTTATATATCAATGAATTCTTATCTGAAAACCTTACATTAGAAAAGACAAAACCACGATATATATACACCTTTAAAATGTACTATATATCGTGGCGTTTTTGTTAAGAAGGTTGGTTTAGCTTGCTATATTAATTGGTGCCAATAGACATGGTTTCAGGCAGAGTGCTGCCACCGTCAATAACAATCTGAGAGCCAGTTATGTAGCTGGATTCGTCGCTTCCAAGGAATGCAAAAAGCTCGCCTACCTCGATTGGTTTTGCAAGGCGTTTCATAGGAACGCCTACTGCGATATCTGCAATAGCTGCTTCCGGATTTTCGGGATTGGATTCCACTGCCATCTTTTCAACCATAGGAGTACGAGCATAACCCAATTGAGAGCAGTTTACACGGATATTACGGGTTGCATATTCAACTGCCAGACATTTAGTAAGACCGACCAGAGCCGCCTTTGTCATTGCATAAGCAGCCTCGCCTGCATCTGCAACAATATCGCCGGTTACAGAGGAAGCAATAACGATATTGCCGCCGCCTTGCTTCAGCATATAGGGAATTACTGCTTTACAGGTGTTCCATACACCTTTGATGTTTACATCAATATGGAAATCTCTGGTTGCATCGTCCATTTCTTCAAAGGGAGCCAGACGGCATACACCTGCGTTGCAGCAGGCAACATTAATTTCACCAAAAGCCTCAATACTTTTTGCTGCAGCTGCGTCCATCTCTGCACGGTCAGCTACATTGGCGACAACGGTGATAATATCTGCATTATATTCCTTGCGGAGTTTTGCAGCTGTTTCTTCTACAGCAGGGGAGAGGTCTACCATAATGAGCTTTGCTCCGTATTTTGCGTAAGCAGTAGCAATTCCTTCTCCTAATCCAACAGCAGCTCCGGTAATCAGTGCAACTTTTCCATCCAGTTTAGCCATTTTATCTTCTCCTTTTCTTTAAAAATTTATTTTCAGACGTTTCCTTACGTCCGTATTAACTGCTTTATATATACTAGTTTATATAAGAAAGAGTAAATTTGCAATAACATCAGTATATTTTGCAAATTGTTTATTCGAACGTTTCAGAAACGTAACATATTGATTGTATATCAATGCTATAATGTTATAAAGAAGGATAATAGATGAATTTTAATATATGCTTTTTGAGGGAGGAATTGGTATGGCATTCTTTGATCAAATTAAGGATATGGCTAAGGCTGCTGCAGTTAAGAGTGAGGAATTTGCCAAGACTGTAGGCAAGAAGGCTGAGGCTGCTATGGATATGCAGAAGCTTTCTTCTGAGATTGATAAGAAGGAGCATTTTATTAAGGATAACTATATGCAAATGGGTATGGAGATTTATGAAAAGGCTGGTGCCGGCGAAGAAATCCCTGCATATTTGCAGGAGTACTGCAAGCTTATTGATGCTACTCAGGCAGAGATTGACGAGTTGCAGACTAAGATTGACATGATTAAGCAGTCTGAGTTTGGTGCTTCTCCTGCCAAAATTCCCTGCCCTCACTGCGGTGCAGAGATTTTGGCATCTAGTAAATTCTGCCCTGAATGTGGAGGCTCTCTGAAGCAGGAAAAAGCTGCTAAAGAAAATTCTGAAGCACAAAATACTGTTGAAGATGTTCCTGATGAAGCTGTGACCGAGAATGCTGTAGTAGCTGAGCCGGCAGAGACTGACGTGGAAAAGATTGAGCATAATTCTGCCAAGGAAGAGTCTGTCAAGTCTGACATTGGGTTAGAGACAGAAGCTGCAGAGTCCAATGTTCCTGAGGCTGAAGAAGCTAAGAAGGCTGAGCCTGTACTTGCTGAACCTACTGCTGCAGATAATGAGCCCAAAGCTAGTGACGCAGATGACGCAATTACTGATGCAGAAATTGTTGAGCCTGCTTTCGAGACAAAACCAGCAGAAGGAAAGGTTCCTGCGGAGAAAAAGAAAGAAGCCATTGGCGAGGAAGAATTGTAGGAGAAGAAGCAAGCTCTGGAAAATCAAAATCCAACATGATATTGAGTCTGCTTTATAAAGAGCTTTAAGTATTAAAGAAAATTGTACACGAGACTGATTTTTGTGGACTGCAAAGATATATTGAATAGGCTTTATAAAATCCAGGCTTCTCTTTGGGGAGGCTTGGATTTTTTTGCTTTGAAAGCCTATGGGTATTATGGGAAAAGGAGTGTTTTTAAGCAGTTGGTCCTGCACGTTTTCCAGGCTGCTGCTCCTATCAGTATATTAAATTTATTGTAAAAGCTTTTGTAAAGTATTCGTGCAAAATCAGCTATTTTAGGATATAATATAAAATTGACAAAATATAATCTTGCGAGGTAATTATGCGTTTAAGAAAGAAACCCTGGATTGAAGAAGCTATGAAGGACGTACAGGATGAGTACGTTTTTATGCATGATTTAGAAAAATTTAAAGGTCATTGGCAGGAAATGTTCCCTGGCAAGCGTCTATGCCTGGAAATTGGCTGTGGTAAGGGCCGTTTTACCATTGGCATGGCAGAGCTTTTCCCTGACAAGGCCTTCATTGGCATTGAAACTCAGCACGATATTGCTTATTTTCCGGCAAAGGCTGCTAAGGACAAGAAACTGGATAATGTTCGTATTATTTGTGCTAATGCTGAGAACCTGCTGGATTGGTTCGAGCCCGGCGAAATCAAGGAGCTGTATCTGAATTTCAGCGATCCCTGGCCTAAGGCACGTCATGCAAAGCGTCGTCTGACACATCGTAATTTTTTGGCACGCTATGCACAGCTCTTGGGCAAGGGCGGTCATTTGCGCTTTAAGACTGATAACCGTGCTTTATTTGATTTCTCTGTGGAGGAATTCAAGGAATTTGGTTTGGAAATTATTGCCTTAAGCTATGATTTGCACCATTCCGAATATGAAAATCATGTTCAAACTGAATATGAGCAGAAATTTAGTGCTTTAGGTACACCTATTAATTTCTGCGAGGTTGTTTTTTAATTAAAAAGAGGCGTGCTATATGAACAAAAGATGTATGCTGTGGGCCAATCCAAAGCAAGCCATATATTGGATTACAGCCATTCTGCTGTTTATTGGCTGTGTTAATGTTTATAGTGCCAGCTACATTCAGGCCCAATCAGAAAATTTAGAAAGCTACTATTACTTAAAGCGCTACATTATATTTACTGTTGTTGGCATAGGAGCTATTTATGCAGTGCGCAGGTGGTTTAGCTATAAATTTTTTATGCAGCCCCATACTATTATTGGTATCTATGGCCTGAGCGTGGTCTTACTGGTGATGGTACGGCTTTTTGGTCATGTGGCCAATGGCGCTCGGCGTTGGATAAGTATTGCTGGCATAACCTTTCAACCGTCAGAGGTAGTAAAGATTCTTGTTATTTTGATGGCGGCCGCTGTACTGGCACGTTTTGTCAAGCAAGGAAGAATAGTTCCCTTGTTAAGTGGTTTTTCCATAAAAATCTGGGGGCTAATCGGTATTCCGTTAATGCTTGTCGCCTTTCAGCCTGATAAGGGAACTGCAGGTATTATTGCAGGGCTGGCTTTTGGCGTTTTTATAGCAGCAGGTATTGGCGTTAGACAGCTGACAATAGCAGGTATAAGTAGTATTGTGCTGATTGGTCTTGTTGCTCTTTCTTCTGACTACAGTACCCAGCGTCTGCATAGCTGGCTTGATCCCTGGTCTGATCCACAAGGCTCTGGCTATCAGACAGTACAATCACTGCTGTCCATTGGCAGCGGTGGTATTACAGGTGTGAGCTGGGGCGGTGGCTTCGCCAAGTTCCATTATCTGCCAGAGGCTCATACAGACTTTGCTTTTGCTGTTTTTTGTCAGGAAACTGGTTTGGTAGGAGCTCTTATACTGATAGCCCTTTTTCTGGCTTTAGGATATGCTTTTCTGCAGGTTGCTTTTAATAGCAAAAGCGAAAAGGGTTATCTTTTAGTAAGTGGCCTGATGCTTTACGTTGTAGGACAAGCTTGTGCCAATATGGCAATGGTTTGCGGTCTTTTGCCAGTTATTGGTGTTCCGCTGCCGCTTATCAGCTATGGTGGTACATCTATGCTGACGACCATGGGTGCAATCGGTCTGGTGCTGTCAGTTTATGATGACGAGGTTAAGCACGAGTTGGAGGACCGTCGTCCGCCGGAAGAGCGTCGTCAGGATTTGCAGTTTGTAGAAAGCGGGAGGAGGTCTTCTCGTGAATAGAAATCTGCGTAAAAAGCATCCTAATTTAAACGGGCTTTTCATATTGCTTTGCGGGCTTTTTGCTGTAGTTATTAGCCGTCTGTTCTTTTTGCAGATTATTGATGCAGAAGATTTGGCTATTCGTGAGCGTGACCAGCTTATTTGGAATCAGGTTATGAAAAATCCTCGCGGCCCTATTTATGACAGGGATGGAGAGGAGCTGGCAGTAAGCCTGATGACTGGTTCTCTTTATGTTGACCCCAAGGAAATGCGTGATGGTCCGGATGGTGCAAGAGAAAAGCCTCCTGCTGACATTCAACGCAGAGCAGCAAAGCTTTTGGCTCCCGTTCTGAATATTAAGGAGGAAAGCCTGTTTCAGGACTTTTCTGCTGAGGGACGTTTTGCTTGGATTAAGCGTGTCATGGAGCCTAAGGAATACGAAGAGACCAAAAAAATCATTCAGGATAATAAGCTGACTGGTCTCCATTTCCTGCCTGCCAGCAAGCGTTACTATACTAAAAATCGTGCGGCTGCTCAAATTTTAGGCTTTGTTAATGTTGATGATGAAGGAATCAGCGGTATTGAGATGGTTCTTAATCAGGAGCTGCAAAGTGCTCCCAGTAAGCGTACTATGGTTGTAGACTCTAAAGGTAATATTATTGCTGACAAAAGCTACTTGGACCCTGTTAAGGCACAGCTCCCGGAGGTATATCTGACCCTTGACAGCAAAATCCAGTATGTGCTGGAGGAAGCCATGGACAGAGCCATAGAAAAGACTCATGCTGAGGGAGCGGCAGCCATTATTATGGACCCCTATACGGGCGAAATTCTGGGTATGACCAGTCGTCCGACCTTTGACCCTAATAATGCAGGCAGCTTTCCACCTATAACCTGGAATAATAAGGCTATTTCCATGAACTACGAGCCAGGCTCTGTCTTTAAGCCGATTGTTGGCTGTATGGGCTTGACCGAGGGGATTATTACACCTGATACCCTGTTCCAGGACGATGGCAGCATTAGAATTGCCGACCGTGTTATTCATAACTGGGACGGTGAGGGTAATGGACTGGTTCCTTTTTCCGAGGTTATTAAGTTTTCTATTAATACAGGTATGGTACAGCTTGGTATGCAGCTTGGTGCTGAGCGTATGATTGAGTATTCTAAGCGTTTTGGCTTTGGTAAGGCTACAGGTATTGAACTTCCTGGTGAGGAAAGTGGTATTTTATACGAACCCAAGAATATGTGGGAGCCTGATATTGCTACTATGGCCATTGGTCAGGGTATTGCCGTAACTCCGCTGCAGGTGCTGACTGCTATTTGCTCCATCGCCAATGGCGGCGAGCTGCTGCAGCCATATATCGTGAAAAAAATTGTGGCTGCTGATGGTACTGTGATGCGTGAAGGTAAAAAGCACGTGGTACGTAATGTTATTACGCCGCAGGTTGCTGCCCAGATGCGTGGTATGATGGAGCAGGTTGTAGCAAGTGGCGGCGGCAAATCTGCCAGCATCAAAGGCTATCGTATTGCCGGAAAGACAGGTACTGCAGAAAAGCTGGCTGAGGGCGGCGGTTATGCTGCTGGCAAGTATATAGCGTCCTTTGTAGGCTTTGTACCTGCTGATAAACCCAAGTATGCTATGCTTGTAATGCTTGATACTCCTAAGGGAGCCTTCTATGGATCACAGGTTTCTGCTCCTGTGTTTAAGGATACTTTGCAGCAGGTGTTGGTTGCTAAGGGTATTCAGCCCTCTATGAGCGAAGGCTTACCGTCCTTTACGGAGCTGAGCAAGGCTAATTTAGACAAGAAGCCTCAAAAGCTTCCGCAAATGCAGATTCTGCCCAATGGCAAAATTAAGCTGCCTGATTTTAAGGGTATAGATATGCGTTATGCTGCAGAACTGGTGCAGCAGGGCCATCTGTGTCTTAAGCCCTATGGCAGCGGTAAGGCAGTAAACCAAAAGCCCCCTCCGGGAACAGAGGTTGCTGAAGGTTCAACGATAGAAATCTGGTTTAAATAGTTTATTGGCTGGCCTAGGCTGCTAGTGAAATAAAATTGCTCTCATGCTCCTTAAACAGCAGGAAATATGCTGTTTGAGGAGAAGTGCCTATGAAGAAATCTTTAATTTCTTAAATTTAAGGAGGAGATGTACAGATGTTGTCCGATATCGAAATTGCTCAACAAGCAAAAATGCTCAAAATTACTGATGTAGCTGCAAAGCTTGGTATTGGTGAAGAAGATATTGAAATGTATGGCCGTTATAAGGCTAAGCTGTCCATGGATTTGATTCGTCGTATGGAGGATAAACCGTCAGGAAAGCTGGTTCTGGTAACCGCTATTACTCCTACCCCTGCAGGCGAAGGCAAATCCACCACCACCGTTGGTCTGGCTCAAGGTCTGGCAAAGCTTGATAAAAGCGTAATCGTAGCTCTGCGTGAGCCTTCCCTTGGTCCCTGCATGGGCGTTAAGGGCGGCGCTGCAGGCGGCGGCTACAGCCAGGTGGTTCCTATGGAGGATATTAACCTGCATTTTACTGGCGACTTCCACGCTATTACCTCTGCTCATATGCTGCTGTCCGCTATGCTGGATAACCATATCCAACAGGGCAATGCTTTGAATATTGACCATCGTCGTATCGTTTGGAAGCGTGTAGTTGACATGAACGACCGCGAGCTGCGCAATATTGTTGTAGGCTTGGGCGGCAAGGCTCATGGCGTACCTCGTCAGGACGGCTTTGATATTACCGTAGCTTCTGAGGTTATGGCTATTTTATGCCTGGCTAATAGCCTGCATGACCTGAAAGAGCGTCTGAGCAAGATTATTGTTGCTTATGACTATAATGGCAAGCCTGTTACTGCAGGTCAAATCAAGGCTCATGGCGCAATGGCTGCTCTCTTAAAGGATGCAGTAAAACCTAACCTTGTACAAACTCTGGAAAACGTTCCTGCTATTATTCACGGCGGCCCCTTTGCTAACATTGCCCATGGCTGCAACAGCGTTATGGCAACTAAAACCTGCCAGAAATTGGCTGAATACACTATTACTGAAGCTGGCTTCGGTGCTGACCTTGGCGCTGAAAAATTCTTCGACATTAAATGCCGTTACGCTGGTCTGAAGCCTGATGCTGTTGTTCTGGTAGCAACTGTACGCGCACTGAAGATGCACGGCGGTGTCCCTAAATCTGAACTGCAAACTCCTAATGTGGAGGCAGTTAAGAAGGGTATCGTAAACCTGGAAAAACACATTGAAAATGTTAAGAAATTTGGTGTGCCTCTGGTTGTTGCAATCAATATTTTTGCACAGGATACTCCGGAAGAGCTGGAAGCAGTACGTGAGCACTGCGCTAAGCATGGCGTAAATGTAGCTTTGTCCGACGTATTTGCACGCGGTGGCGAAGGCGGCGTTGAACTGGCTAAAGAGGTTATCGCATTGGCTGAAAGCGGTCAGGCTGATTTCCATCCCATTTATCCGTTGGAAATGTCTCTTAAAGAGAAAATCGAAACCGTTGCCAAGGAAATCTACGGTGCAGACGGTGTAAATTATTCCAAAGATGCTGAAAAAGCATTGAAGGAGTTTGAGGAACTTGGCTATGGCAACCTGCCTATCTGCATGGCTAAGACTCAATACTCTTTCTCCGATGATCAAAATCTCTTAGGTCGTCCCAGCGGTTTTACCATTACTATCAAAAACTGCCGCATTTCTGCAGGTGCAGGATTTATCGTAGTACTGACTGGTGATATTATGACTATGCCTGGTCTGCCTAAGGTTCCTGCTGCTGAAAAGATTGACGTTAGTGACGAAGGCGTAATCAGCGGCTTGTTCTAAAAAATATTCGAGGTGACCTATGGAAGCATTATTAATGAAGGGCAAAGCTGTTGCCGATGTTTATAGAGAGGCTATTGGTGCAAAGATTGCCGCTGCTAAGGGAAATGGCAAGCTGGTGACTTTGGCTATTGTAGTAGCTGGTGATGACCAGGCCTCCCACGTGTATAAGGATAGATTAGTAAAGCTGATAGAAAGCCTTGGCGGTGCTGCGAAGGTTGTTCTGTGCCCTGCTGATGCTTCTGAAGCAGATGTTATTGCTGTTATTGAAGAGCTTAATAGTGACGAAGCAATCACAGGTATTTTGCCTATGATGCCAATGCCTAAGCACATCAACGGAGATGCTGTTGGCGCTGCAGTTGCTCCTGAAAAGGATGTAGATTGTCTCAATCCTGAAAATATTGGTGCTGTATTTATGGGCCGCAGCAGCTGGGCTCCCTGTACTCCTCGTGCCTGCATGGCTGCACTTAAGCATTACGGTGTTGAGCTGGCCGGTAAGAACGTAGTTGTCATTGGCCGCAGCAATGTTGTAGGTAAACCTGTAGCAGTACTGCTGCTGAAGGAAAATGCAACTGTTACCATTTGTCATTCCAAGACGCAAAACCTGCCTCATATTCTGCAGCAGGCAGACGTAATTGTGGCTGCAGTTGGCGTGGCAGCCTTTGTAAAGCCTGATATGGTCAAGGAGGGCGTTGTTATTGTAGACGTTGGTATTAATGTTGTTGATGGCAAGCTTGTTGGCGACGTTGCTCCTGAGGTGGCAGAAAAGGCATCTGCCTTTACTCCTGTGCCCGGTGGTATTGGCGTTATCAGCAATATGATGGTTATGGAATGTCTGACACGCAATTTATAAGAGGCGTTTTATGAACTATGTATGGTTGTTTTTGACAGCCCTGTTTACCATGTTTATCTTCTACAATTCCTCTCTGCCTGGCACAGAGTCAGGGCATCTGAGTGCCTTGGCTGCAGGCTTTGTTGTGCATGTAGCAGATTTTTTGCAGGTAAGTCTGTCGGGAGATGTGGAGCATATCCTGCGTAAGCTGGCTCATTTTTTGGAGTTTGCCTGCCTTAGCTGGCTGGTATGCAAAACATACTCTTCTTTTGGAGTCAGTGACAGAGCATCTAATGGCTATATCCTCTTTTTCTGTCTTTTGGTTGCAGTTGTAGATGAATATATTCAGCTTTTTTCTCATGGACGTACCAGCATGGTAAAGGACGTGCTCCTTGATTTTAGCGGAGCATTCTGCATGTGGTTGTTTTATAAAATTTATCAATGGCGCTAAGCTTAAAAAGAACGCAGTCGTGTGGCTGCGTTCTTTTTTTTTTTGCATGAAGCTGGAAAGCAGCTGATTTGGTCCAGGCTAAGTATACTATATCTTGTTTCTCTATTACGTAAATAGCTGCGTGTGTCCTGCAAGTGCTTTTAGAGTACACTTTGTCCCAGTAATTTTAAAGATGCTGATTTATTAATACAGGCCGTTGTAGGGTTGCTGCAATAGGTACAATTAAGGCATTTTTTTGTCTTTTTTATGTACAATATTTGAGAAAACTACTAATCTAGGCTATAATGAATACTGAAGTGGTCTAAAACAACTAGATTTATAAATACTTTTAGAGTCTATGAAATGGAGGAAGCAATGAATATCAGACTGTTTAACAGGAGCGTCAAGATTTCCCTGTTCAGCATTGTTATCTTTGTCTTCTTTTTACTTGTATCTTTGGTAAGCCTACATGTAGTACGCAGTAAAATATTAGAAAATTCTCATGTCATGGGTCAGGCTATTGCTGCCCGTTTTGCGACTAAGGAAACCATGAAAATAAAAACTCAGGAAATGCTTTTACGCAGTGTTGCTCAGAATTTGGAGCAAATACTTAAGGTGCGTCCTGATTGGAGTGAAGAGGAGATTGCTGAGGAGCAGCGTCGCTTTGTAGAATATATTGAGGCTAATTCTGAGGTCAGCCGTTTTGAAATGTCTGCTGTCATTGGTGGACGTTTAATTGGTATGCCTTCTTGGGAAAATGAAACAAATCCGGCTGAACTGGAGTGGTATCGGTCTGCTATAGAAAGCAATGGCAGAGTTGTATACAGCAATCTTTACAAAACAGGTCAGGCCGAGGCTCGTGTACTGACCATGTCCATTAAGATTGGCAATAGCAATGATGTGGTGGCAATGCATATATATCCTGAAAAGCTCAATGCTTTATTAGCTGATAATAAGCTGCCTAATCACAGCTACTACTATTTATGCGATCCTAATGGAAATATTATGTTTACTATAAATGAGCGTGACCTTTCCTTGGAGGAGCAGCAGCCCTATGTAGACCATATTTTTAGTGAGGTCCGCAAAAGTCTGCAAAATGGTGAGCATAGCTATATTACCGACTATGAGGGCTATAAGCGTGGTATTTATTATGCAGTTTCTGATAAGGGCTGGATTTCTATTGTAACAATTCCCTACAATTACCTTTTAGGGGATTACCAGAATTTGCTGCAATGGTTTATCATTACCTTAGGAATAATGCTGCTATTGATGCTGCTTTTAGCATTGCGTGAGCGTATGCTGAACCAGCAGGTAGAAATTGTCAATGAGGTAGTTCGCGTTTTAGGCAGCTCCTATAATGCTATTTACAGAATTAATCTTGATGAGGGCAAATTCTTTAAGGTTAAGGCAGAACGCTTTGATGGTATTGAAGCTTCTGAAAGCGGAAGCTATGATGACCTTTTCAAAGATGTTTTAGAATATGTTGAACCTGGTGCTGTGGACGAGTTTTCACGTACATTTTCTCTGGAGCATGTGCGTAGGTTAGTGGAAAACGGCGTCTATGATTTTGGAGGCGAATTCAGACAACGCTTTGGCAATGAGTACAGATGGGTGAATGTACGCTTGATTTGTGATTCTGGACTGCGTAATGGTGAAGCCATATTGAGCTTCCGCGAGGTTGATGCAGAAAAGCAAAAGCAGCTGGAGCATATGCAGCTTATTGAAAGAGCCCTGCGTGTAGCACAGCAAAATGCCAAGTCCAGAAATATGTTCTTCTCTGCGATGAGTCATGATATGCGTGCTCCCTTAAATGGTATGATAGGAATGGCAGAGCTGGCAGCTCTTCATAAGGAGGAGCCTCAGGCAGTTGACGACTATGTGCAGAAGATTAAATCTGCAGGCAAGCAGCTGCTGACTTTGATTAATGATATTCTGGAAATGGCTAAGATGGAAAATGGCAAGGTAGAGCATCTGCAGGAGGACTTTGATATTTATGCTGTAGTTAATGACATTAGTGCCTTGTTTGAGGCTCAGGCCAGCGTGGAGAAAAAGCAATTCATCAAAAAAATGAAAGTGCGTCATGAAATTGTCAATGGTGACGTGCAAGCTCTCCATCAGATTCTGAATAATGTTCTTTCTAATAGCGTCAAATATACAAAGGAGCAGGGGCAGATTTCCTTTGAGGTACGCCGCGGAGAGCTTAATAAAAAGGGACGTCGCTGCTACTGCTTTGTTGTACGTGATACAGGCTGTGGCATGTCTGAAAAGTTCTTGGAAAAGATTTTTACTCCCTTTGAGAGAGACAGTCTTTTTGGTGCACAGAATGTTATTGGCACTGGCCTGGGTATGACCATTGTAAAAAGTCTTGTAGAAAGAATGGAGGGAACCATTCTGGTAGAAAGCAAGCTTGATGTTGGTACTTCTGTTACCATTACCATTCCTTTTACAGTCGTTCAACCGGAAACAGTTAATACTCCAGAAACAGAGTGTCATGTACAGCTTAAAAATTTTGCAGGCAGTACGGTGCTGGTGGCAGAGGATAATGATATCAATATGGAAATCATTACGGAGCTGCTGCAAATGAACGGCCGGATGCGCAGCACCGAAAGCGACCTTTTGGGGATGGGGGCACGGGCGGCGCTGGCCGGCCGGGAGGATGAACCGATCGATTTTGCCGGGATGGAATACAGGCTGCGGACGGTGCTGCGGGACCCCTGCGGGCTACTGGAATAGGATGCAGTTTTTGGCAGAAATGCGGTTTTCGGGATCATGGAAACGGAAAATCAGGCACATTTGCCATAAGTACACCTTATGTTATATTGGTTTACCATTAGAATTACTTTTGGATCGAGCGCATTTTAGGATGAAAAAGCCGCCCGATCATCGTCATATTGATAAGCTGTGCTAATGGCTTCACCCATTCCCATAAGCCTGCATTTCGGATTGGCAGCCATTTTCAGTAAAACGCCGGGATGGTTTTTTCCATCATCGAAATGCTGCACCAATGGTTTATTTTGGATTGGCATCCTTTTGTAAAAACGACAGAGGGCAGGTTTTTCTGTTTCATCAACCTGCGGTGCGGATGGTACGGGCTGCTAACGGGCACAGTTTCTGGCAGGGCGGGGGATCGCTGCATCCGGCGCTTAATTTTACATCGCATCTTTGGGGAATTCGGGCGCAAAGTAAGCCATGGGCAGCGCATAAAGCGGCGCCGCCCGACCGCAAAAAGGGGGTGAAAAGGATGCGAAAAACAGTCAGGACGGGGTTTTGGTTTTTCGGGATGGCGGTTCTGGTGATGCTGGCAGCAGCGCTCTACTGGCAGGCTGCCCTGCCGGATGAATATACCGTAACACGGGGCAGCAGCCTATCTCTGCCCGGCAATATCACCGCCGTATATGGCGGGGAAAGTGCCGCAGCCCGCAGCGGGGAAACGATGACGGAAGCGGAGCTTCGTTTGCCGCTGGGGGTGGCGGTAAAGACCGTCCGGGTGCGGTATGCACAGCGGGAAACAGTGCTGGTATCCGGGCGGCCCTTTGGCATAAAAATGTTCACCGAGGGGCTGATGGTGGTCGGCTTTACCGATTTTTCCACCGACGGCAGGCGCATGAACCCGGCCCGCAGCGCCGGGCTTTCCACCGGGGATATTCTTTTGAGTATTGACGGCATTTCGCTGACCTCCAATGAGCAGATGGGCGCACTGGTGCAGGGCGGCGGCGGGCGGCCGGTTCGGCTGG
>ENA-ORPF01000021-ORPF01000021.1-human-gut-metagenome-genome-assembly--contig:-NODE-21-length-141192-cov-8.242502_pt1 | contig 141192 bp, 109 predicted proteins | sample MGYA00242140_ERZ509070 | MGnify/ENA primary metagenome ERZ509070 (study PRJEB26280, sample SAMEA2338713) | human gut metagenome | biome: human gut; feature: human-associated habitat; material: faeces... | reverse complement strand
TTAGGGCACTGAAAAGTGCCCTTTCGAAGGGGGATGCCCTAAATTGAGTGCTTACCAAGGACATGAGAAAACTTAAAGTCGCATGGATAACAGGAGATTACTTTATAGATGTTGATTTTCTGCTTGTGCCATATATGAAAGAACATTATAAGGATGAAATTGATATTTCGTGGACGGTCATTAAGAGCCATAATAGTAATATACAGATAGATGGTAGATTGGAATGTAAAATTATAAATTTGAAGCATCGAAACAAAGACCCTATGGTAATTGGAGAATATAACCGAATCATCAAGCAACTGAAAGATTCTTCGGACATAATATATTCTGATTTTGTTGGGGCGCCTTTCTATTATCCCGTATTGTTGAATGCAGTTAAAAATAAACCGATAGTTCATGCTGCCCATAATGTTATTCCTTATCCAGTATGGCCATCGTTACTCAAAGTTTATGTGAAGTATGTGTTTAGGCATAACAATCATTTCCAGATGTTCTCCAAATTCACAGCTGAGTACTTCAAAGAACATTACCCTGGTAAATCATATTTTTATTGCCCAATGACATTGAAAGGATATGGAGAGGTTTCAACAGATAACTATAAAATAGATTCTTCAAAACTCAATTTGTTGTTTTTTGGAAATGTGGTGCAAAACAAGCGTTTGGATTTGCTGATACAAGCTGTACAAAATTTGCCCGTCGAGGTAAAACAGAAAGTACATTTGACTGTTGCAGGGAAATGTAATCTACCACAACCTTATTTGGAACAAATAAATGGAGATGAAACTATTTCGGTTTTCTTCAAGCGTATAGATGATTGTGAGGTCGCCGAATTGTTCACTAAGCATGACTTCCTTGTTCTTCCGTATCAGGATGTGGCACAAAGTGGGCCACATATGATTGCCTATTATTATAATTTGCCTGTAATTGCCAGTGATATAGATGGATTCAAAGAAAGAATTGTTGATGGAGAGAACGGCTTATTATTTAAAAATAAAAGTGTTAGCGATTTGAAAAACAAGATTATAGAAGCCGTAAATATGTCGAGAGATGAACAAGCTGATATGAGGAGAAAGCTTAAAGTGTTTTCTGATGACAATTTCAGTTTGACTAAAATTGGTGAAAAATATATGAGTTATTTCAAATCTATGCAGCGATGAGTATAAAAGATTATCTGAAGAATTCCAGAACGATATTATTCTTTAGGCTTCTTCATGAAAAATTTCAGGAAATTGTTTTATTGACTAAATATATTGCCAATGGAAACAGACTTAATGATAAAGAAAAACTTTTCACAGATTTAACTATTAGGACTCATGCCATAGAGAAGGGAATGTCCATTGGGAGTGTTAAGGTTGGATTTGGCAAGCCTAAGGTTTTGTCTCTTTTACGAGATTTTCAACGTTACCTCTCAATAGGGGGAAGTAAGGATTTTGTCTCAGAATCGTGTTCTGTCATAAACAAGTATGTTATCTTCAATGAAAAATTAGGTGCAGACATGAGAACTGTTAAAGATGAATTTATGGATTTCTGCCAAAGGAATAACATAAACCCGATTAATAAGGCGGGAATATACTTGTTGAACAAAAAGGATACAGAGGAAAAGCTGAAAAGTTCATTTAATGTGTTTTCTCAAAGCCGTTACTCTGTCAGAGATTTTGGTGCAGACAAGATTTCTTTAAATAGCATAGAAAGAGCATTGTCCATGGCAGAGAAAACTCCTTCTGCATGCAACAGGCAAAGTTGGAGAATATACGTATATTCAAATGAGGCTCTCAGAAATAAGATGTTTTCATTACAAGGCGGTTGTAAGGGATTTTGGCAAGATATGCAATATGCTATTCTTGTATGCGGTGATATTAGAAGATATAACATCAATGAATTGTCACAAGTTTATGTGGACGGAGGAATCTATACAATGAATTTGTTGTACGCTCTTCATTTTGAGGGGGTAGCGTCTATTCCATTGACCATGGGACACAAACAGAAAACAATCAAAAAGATTAAGAGAGAGATGGATATACCTGAAAATGAAATTCCTGTTCTATTAATTGGAGTGGGCTCGTATAAAGATAAATATAAGGTAGCAGTATCTGTAAGGCATGATTATCATAATTATACATTTATAAAATAGCGAACTATGATGAATAGCATATATTTGGTCATGAACTACTGGCCGAAAGAAGACTATTGGCTTTGTACAGAGTTGTGTAAGCGGCATATCGCTTATCGCTTAATAGGGATAAACAATAAAGTCAGAATGTTAAGATATGCAAAGACAGGGGGGGGTGGAAACTACTTCGCTTTGTACGCGCTATAAAAATTGCCCTAAGAACAAAGAAGGATGAGATAGTAGTTGTGATGGACGATACGCCTACTTCTGTATTTATTTCATGTACCTTGTCCGTGATTGGGAAGAAGAACAAAGTGATTTGTCTAAACATGATGGATAGTCTTGCCCCAAATTTTGCAAAGAAAGTGTTGTATCGAGCGGCTTTCAAGCGGATGTATGCCTCTGTGAATAACCAGCAAATCATGGGACTGTACTGTTCGTTATACGGTCTCCCCAAAGACAGGTTTTTCTATTTACCGGATTGTATTTCAAACTGGGGCATGAAGATATTACAGAGGAACGATACCTTAGAATGCGGAGGATATATTTTTTTCGGTGGATCAACATTCAGGGATTGGGATTTGTTCATAGACGTGGCTTGGAAACTGCCACAATATAAGTTTGTCGGCATAGCCCGTAAAACTGGTTTCCCCAAAAAACAGTTGCCAAGCAATGTAGAAATGTTTTTTGATGTGGGAGAGACCACATTCAATGACTACCTGAAGAAGTGCAGTGTAGTTTTCATGCCTATAAATGTAAAGACACAAGGAGGTCAAATTGTCATATTTAAGGGAGGTCTTTATCGTAAAGCCGTTGTTACTACCGATACCGCTGCCATAAGGACATATATAGAAGATGGTAGGAATGGATTGTTGACGCCTTTCAAAGATTCTCAAAGTGCCATAGAAGCTTTAAATAAGGTTATGGAGAATGATGATCTAAGGAACAATTTTGGCAACGAATTACATGACGACATCAAGCAACTTACACCGACTTATTTTGTTGATTTACTGACTGATTTTCTTAAGAAAAAAGATTTCAAGATATGAAGATAGGTTTGCTTACCTACTATGGGGATTTGAACTGTGGTACAAATCTTCAGGCATACGCCACATTTTCGGCCATAAAAAGTATTTATCCTAACGAAGTTGTGGAGGTTATACCTTTTCATGGCTTCCGTCCAGAAATAAGACCATATAAAAGTTTAAGTCCTGCCAGCATCTACCGTGACATCATTAGAATGCAAAAATACAAGGATTTCAAATGCGACGAGCTGTATATACAGGGAAGAGACCCAATAATATATAATGTGAAAAAAGCCTTGAAATACATTGCGTCGTTTGGGTTCGATAAAATTTATGTCGGTGCAGACACCTTATTGGAACTTGACAGGTTAAAAATTGATGGGTTATCGGCATACTGGTTGAAAGATATCAAAGCCGAAAAGATATTTCTTGCTGCATCGTCTAAAAATGTAACTTATGAAAATTTGTCTTCCCGGCAGAAAGTGGAAATGGAACAGGCTGTCGGACAAATCAAATATATTGGGGTTAGGGATACTGCGACTATAAAATTATTGTCTCATTTTGTCTTGCCCGAAAAAATACATCATGTACCGGATCCGACATTTACTATGGATATAGACAAGGGTATTACACGGAAATATTTGGAGAAGAAGCGGTTAAACGTTCCCTGTAAGTCTGTATTTATGCATTTGTATGGAAATGATGTTTGGGCGGATGGACTTGCTAAATACTTTAAATCTATGGGTTATACAATTGTTACTCCAAGACCATATAAATTTAGTGATATAGTGCTAAATGATATGGGACCGTTAGAACAGTTAGGCATTTATGGTTATTTCGACTTGGTGGTTACTCATCGTTTTCACGATTGTGTTTTTTGTCTTAAGAATGGTACACCATTCTTTGTTTACGTAAAAAGCAGAAAAACATTCATGACGGCAGACAACGACTCTAAGCATGTGTCACTACTAAAAGATTTTGGGCTGTATCCTTATGGATTCTTGGGGTGCGTGGATGATGGAATACCCACCAACAATATTGATGAGAAACTGAAACTGCTAAAATCGCATTTTGATGGAGAATACATTAAATCCCGTTTGCGAGAATTTCGTGAAGAGTATTTCCGTTTCTTGAATCTTACTGGCAAAATGTAGAGCAGATAGGTAAACAGTCAAAAAATGGCTATTGATTAAAGGTTCTATCTTCGTTGCAAACAAAAATTTTAGAATTTATGTATAGCAGTGAAGGTCTTGAAAGATTTTATATTCAGTATCAGAGTGAGGCTTTGCCTCATGGAGAGTCTCTCCAATCGTTTTGTGTGAAGAATAAAGTTCCTTATAACATCTTTCATAAATGGTATAAGGATACTCGGAAAAAAGTAGTTGAAGTCCAGATTAATGGTGCTCCTGAAATTGGTCGTGAGGTACTTATAGACTTTTGGGTGATGCAGAATTGAAGAGTATTATGTCTGACGGATACAATCTTACAATGATATGGTAATAAATTGATAGATTATGATGGGCTTATTTAAAGTGTTTGTTAAAAAAACAATAGGGGGGGGTAAATGTTTGTTATATAATATTTCTCATGGCAAGAACGTAGAGTTTGGAACACATTTCAAGTACGTAAATAAACATGGAAGAATGTCTATAGGAGATAATGTAATTTTCAGTTCTTTCACTTATATATTTAATGTACGTCCTAGCGGCTATGTAGAAATAGGGAGCAATGTCAGGATTGGACATCATCTGCAAATTTCGTGTGCTAACCATGTGCATATTTGCTCGAATGTCAATATCGGGCCATTTGTATTCCTGACTGACCACAATCACAATTTTGAAAATCCGGATGTACCCATTAAGGATCAGGGTATTTCTGTAAAATCAGGAGCAAACTTGGTGATAGGAGAGGGGTCTTGGCTTGGAACGAAAGTAACAGTAGTAGGGGATGTCCACATAGGCAAACATTGTGTGATAGGTGCGAACGCTGTAGTTACAAAAGACATTCCAGACTATTCTGTAGCAGTGGGAATTCCGGCAAGAGTGGTAAGGCAATTTGATTTCTTAACGGGTGAATGGAAAAAAGTTTAAATGTTTCAACAATGAAGATTGATAGTAACATTATCCCCCCCATAAGCAAAATAATGTTAAGTATTCGTCTTCGGATGTTTACATTTTATATGCTTTTTCCTTTTTTCACTTTGTTGCTTGACTACAAGCGGTGCGGGTGAGTGGTGTTGGGATTATCTCTTTTATCATGCATTTCCGTTTTTAATAAATTTCATTGAAAGAAATAGAAATAAATCTGAATCGAATGAAAATCTTATTAGCCAATAAATTCTATTACCGCCGGGGCGGTGATTGCGTCTACGTGCTTAATCTGGAGCGGTTATTGAGGAAGCACGGACATGAAGTGGGCGTATTTGCCATGGACTATCCGGAGAATGTAGACACGGAATGGAAGCGATATTTTCCTAAAAATATGAGTAAATTGATGGCTTTCACACGGCCTTTCGGGTCAAGAGAAGTAAAGGGGAAATTCAATAGGCTGTTGGATGATTTCCGTCCCGATGTGGTACATCTGAACAATATCCATACTCAACTTTCTCCAGTGTTGGCTGAATTGGCACACAGACGTGGCATAAGGGTCGTGTGGACGTTGCATGATTATAAATTGCTGTGTCCGCGATATGATTGCCTACTCAATGGAAATACGGTATGTGAAGCTTGTTTCAAAGGGGATAAGAAAGCATGTCTGAACCATAAGTGCATGAAAGGTTCCAAACTAGCTTCTTTCGTGGGTTTTCGTGAAGCAAACGTGTGGAACCGGCAGCGATTGGAAGCTTCAACGGATGTGTTTGTCTGTCCCAGCCGCTTCATGTCTTACAAAATGGCGGAGGGAGGATTTGATGAGAAAAAGATGGTTGTGCTCTGTAATTTTATTGATTCGGAAAGGTGTCGAAGGGATAATTACGGCAAAGGGGATTACTATTGCTATATCGGACGATTAAGCCAAGAGAAAGGGGTGAAGACGTTAATGGAGGCTGCCAACCGGCTTCCGTATAAAATGAAGGTTATCGGTGACGGGCCGCTCTTTGGCGAGTTGAAAGCCATTGCCCATAGTCACATTGAATTCTTAGGACATAAGGATTGGGATGAAATTAAGGTACTTGTGGGACAAGCTCGTTTTTCCGTGGTACCTTCTGAATGGTATGAAAACAATCCGCTGTCCGTAATAGAAGCGCAATGTTTGGGTACTCCGGTACTTGGTGCCCGGATCGGTGGTATCCCGGAACTGACCGATAAGACTTTCATTAGCGGAAATGCGACTGATTTGAAGGAAAAAATAGAAGAAATGTGGAATACGCCTTTCGATTATCAGCAGTTGGCTGAGGTGTCACAAAGGAAATATGATGCGGAATCCTATTACAACCACATGGTTAAAGTGTATTCAAAATAAATTCATAAAACATTATGGCAGAAAAGAAACTGAACGGTACGGTCATCGTGACGTACCGATGTAATGCGCGTTGCTCGATGTGCAACCGCTATAAGGCTCCGTCGAAGGCGGAGGAGGAAATCTCTATCGAGACGATTAAGAAGCTCCCGAAGATGTATTTCACGAATATCACCGGAGGGGAGCCGTTTATCCGTACGGACTTGAAGGAGGTGGTACGTGAACTGTATAAGAAGAGTGACCGTATCGTCATCTCTACCAACGGCTTTTTCACGGACCGTATCATCGACCTTTGCAAGGAGTTCCCGCAAATCGGTATCCGTATTTCCATTGAAGGGTTGGAAAAGACCAACAATGAAATCCGTGGCTTGAACGATGGTTTCCGTCGTGGTTATAATACCTTGAAGAAACTGCGTGAGATGGGGATGAAGGACGTGGGTTTCGGCATGACGGTACAGGACAAGAACGCGCCGGACTTGGTGCCGCTGTATGAGCTCTCCAATAAGATGGGGATGGAGTTTGCCACGGCTTCCCTGCATAACTCGTTCTATTTTGTAGAAGCTAAGAACATCATCCACGACCGTCCGATGGTGGCGAAGAATTTTGAGAACTTGGTCAATGAACTGTTGAAGTCTAATTCGCCTAAGAAGTGGTTCCGTGCTTATTTCAACCATGGGCTTATCAATTACATCTACGGTCAGAAGCGCCTGTTGCCTTGCGACATGAGTTTCGACACGTTCTTCATTGACCCTTACGGGGATGTGATGCCTTGCAACGGGACGAAAGACAAGGAGGTGATGGGCAACCTGAACCGGCAGACGTGGGAGGATTTGTGGAACAGCCCCGAAGCGGAGAAGGTACGTCGGAAAGTGCGTGGTTGTAACCGTAACTGTTGGATGATTGGTTCGGTGTCTCCGGCCATGCACAAGTATATCGCAACTCCGGCCTTATGGGTGGCCAAACATAAGCTGAAGTCGCTTTTAGGCATGAAATATTCCATGTATGAGAATCCTGTATGCTGTGATTACCGCGACGGGAAAGTGACGAAAGAGCAGCTTGACCGTCTGTCTACGTGTGACGTGAATGCGGAAATCAATAACGGTCTTTCCGATGATTCCAAAGCTGCCTTGAAGGGTAAACGGGGTGAGGATATTGTGAATGCCGATGTGGCCAGGCAAGGGTATGAGATTACCCACTAATGCTTTCCTTTACCCGTCAGCCAAAGCCAAAGGGCTGAAAGGCACGCCAACGATAGGATGCCGACATATTGGAGTGTTTCTTTGATTAGGGTGGCAAATGCTCTCATGAGTTCTCGAAGTTGTGGTATTTGCATGTAAAAGTAATGAATTATTTTCAATGCGGATGGTAAAATGAAGAAAATAGTAGTAACCGGAACTCGTGGCATTCCCGGTGTCATGGGTGGGGTGGAGACGCATTGTGAGGAATTGTTCCCACGTCTGGCTCAACAGGGATGGGATGTGACGGTGGTGCGCCGTTCCGATTATGTGAAGGATGGCCTGAAGGAGTGGAAGGGGGTCCGGCTCGTCACGCTTCCTTCCCCCAAGAAAAAATCGTTCGAGGCCATCATCCATACTTTCCGTGCCATCAACGAAGCCCGGAGGTTGGGGGCTGGCATCTTACATGTCCACGCCATCGGTCCCGCCTTGCTCGTACCGTATGCCAAGATGTTGGGGATGAAAGTGGTATTTACCCATCATGGGCCGGATTACGACCGGGACAAGTGGGGGCTTGCGGCCAAAACGATGCTGAAACTCGGCGAACGCATGGGGTGCATGTTTGCAGACGATGTCATCGTCATATCCGATGTGATTCGTAACCTGGTAAGGCAAAAGTACGGACGGACAAGCCGTGTACACCTTATATATAATGGGGTATCCCAACCGGAAATTTGCGATGAGCCTGAATATTTTGAAGAATTGGGAATCGAGAAGGGAAAGTATATTTTAGGCATGTGCCGTTTTGTGCCGGAGAAGAATTTGCACCATCTGGTAGAGGCGTTCATCCAAATGGAAAATAACGAAAGTATCAAGTTGGTTCTTGCCGGTGATACTGATTTTGAAGACGACTATTCCCGGTCGTTGAAAGAGACGGCCAAAGCAAATGGGGTAGTGTTGACTGGTTTTGTCAAAGGGCGCAAGCTCCATTCCCTGTTGACCCACTGCCGCTGCTACTGTTTGCCGTCAAGCCACGAGGGGCTTCCGATAGCCTTGCTTGAAGCTATGAGTTATGGCGTGGAAGTCGTAGTCAGCGACATCCCTGCAAACCTTGAAGTCGGCTTGGCCAAGGATTGCTATTTCCCGGTAGGAGACGTTGGGGCATTGGCTCAAAAATTGGACAAGATAGCTGCTTCACCTTTAAAACATGTTGGCTACGACATGTCGAAATACGATTGGAACCGGATTGCCACGCAAGTAGAGGAAGTCTATCTTACCTTGACAGCAGGAAACCCAAGAACGCACCCATGACCTTGTCCCTGTCGGCGGCATATTTGATGCACTCGAAAGGGAATCCCAAGGTAATCGCATGGTAGTCTTCCCCTTGGTAGGCCACGGCGGCCGAATAATTGGTAGGCGTATACAATAAGGTGGAAAACGCTTCGGGAAGGGGTATCAGGCAGTCCGCATGTGTGACGGCATAATGTTGGGAATTGAGTTCCGTGTACAAATGAAGGGTGGTATTCATGCCCGTGGCTTGAGAATAGGCATCCAAGGTGACCGGAGCGTATGCGTCTACTTTCAGCGTATTGCGCAGGAAGTCTGCATTTTCCTTTTGTTTCTGGTCGCGGGCAATATAGGCACCGCTCACCAACAGGCTGCCGCGCATGCGGGTAAATTCTTGTAACGCACTACATAAAACAGGTGTCAATGACGGATACGGTCGGGTACTGTATCCGTCATTTTTTTGCAGGCCCAGTATCAAATCCACTATATTGTATTCATTCAGGTTTACCATTTGTGCCTCTACTGCCGCACGGGAAGCGGATGCAAACGAGTATTTGCCGGCAGTGGCTATGGCTTCACCATGCATGCGGCTATGGTCGAATGTATTTCCCGTTATCATCTTGCCTTCAAGTTCATTCCCGCTAAAGCCCCACGCGCTTTTGGGGCTCAGTTCTGTGTTGAATACGATTTGCCGACCGCAGAATCCGGGAGAACGCATATAAGGAACACCGGGGTCCGCTGACAGGTCGAATCCCCGGGTCGAATCCGTCTGGATAACCTGTGGCCCGGCCACCCTCTGAAAGCCGTCGATAATCAGGATCTTGGCAAAGGCATTTTTGGCTATCATGGCCGACAGTTCCTCCGAAGGAAAACTTTCTCCACCGTCGTTCACGGCTGTCACTTTGAACGAGTAAACCACATTCTCCTCCGCACGGAACGAGAACCGAGGCTCATGTACAAATGTGCCATTGTCATAACCATGTTCTCCTTGCCGGGTATACACAATGTAACCTTTTGGAGTTGCAGAGGGTTCAAGCTCGTCTTGTTGGGGAAGCCAGGATAGCGTTATTTCCTTTTCATCCGGGTTTAAACGAGTTTGGAAACAAGTAACGGGAAGGGGCTGTACGGCATAACCTGCCTCATGTTGATAGGATGTATATTTCAATACTCCTTTATATATGGCCCGTGCCAAATTGAATTTGAATGCAGGGTCGTGTCCCAAGGCCATATCCCGGAAATTCTGGTGGGATAACATTTCCAATATCATGGCCGGGATTTGGGGTTCGCGCGTTTCACTGTAATTCCGGTCGAACATTTGGCGTCTTTTCCATTGTCCGTAAAGGCCATTTAAATCCTCGTTCACTTGTGTCATGACCACATCGCATAACTCACGTGATGCCAATCGTGACATTCCGGCCGCAAACTTCCCTTCATTAAAATCCGTGGTATAAATACCTAATGTACCGACAAAAGTGCTGTCGGGGGCTATGCCGGCGTCGCTATGAAGCGCGATGGCCAGTTCAATCGGTACATGCAATCCGCTGTCGGCCGGAAAATAAGAAGAACCTCCGGCCAGATAGTTTGTCATATATGAACGGACATTGATGTCGTCGCTATAATCGTTTGTCCCGTTTTTACCGCTGTATACGGAATAAGGCATGCCGCTCCATTGTGCATTGTAACGGGCACCTTCCAAGTACCTCGGGAAACCGCTTACGACTTCCTGCAAAGAATCTCCACGGGCAATGTTTCCCATCCCGCCTCCGAATCGTACGGCATCTGCTGTCACCGTTCCGCGATGGTTGCTCAGATTGCTTAAACTGACATAATTGGAATGGGGCTGGTCTTTGTCGAAATCAAACGTCCCGAGATAAATCCAAGTTCCTCCTCCCATTTGTTGGTTGACTTTGAAGGTCGTAGACACACCTTGGTGGCGAACCACATAATGGGCGTCGGAAACACTCGTGGGCAAGGTCGCGTATGATACATATACGGCGTATCGTCCGGACACAGGCATATTTGGCGTCCAACGTATTTCGGAAGCCTGGCTTTTTCGAGTTACCGTATGGGTACTGCGGACTGTCCCATCCGTAAAGGGGTTCTCGCCGTCGAGATAAGTCTGTTTGAGTGGTGCAAATCCCATACCTCCGTTTTCCCATACGTATTTGTTTTCATGTTCTGAATATGTTCCGCCCGAATCCCGGGTGTCATTGTCCACTATCACTTCGTGGGGCTGCCAATCCCTTTCACGGGGAGTAAAGACGTATGCTCCGGCATTTTCCAACATGGGGATTAAGTAGGGGATGACTATCGTTTGAGTGAACAAATCTTCTGTCGTGCAGTATAAATACGGCCGCTGCCACATCCACTCTTTTTGGTCGTTCTTGTAATAGCGTCCATGGCTGGCCCAAACAGACAAATGGCGTTGTTGCATACCTTTGGTGATAGGATAGGGGCGTTGCATCCGTTCCACCCACGGCGCCCCGTGATACAAAGCCTTCCCCCATTTCTTTTGCACTTTCGATGAAGCCCCGTTCATGTCCGTAACAAGATGCTCTATGGGGATTCCGTTACCGTATATAATAATAGTATAAGCGTTGTATGGCGCAGGAAGCAAACGTTTTACGGCACGATAGATTTCATCAACCTTATCCCTGCTAAAAGACTGCCCGGCAAAGAGTTCATTCAGGTAAATCTCTGCCGTCCGTGCAGAAGCATCGACCTTGACCGTTTCTATCCGACAGCGGTCGGTAGCTGTGGTATAAGATGTCTGATAGTCAGAGAAATAATCACCCAATTTGGCTTTTACTATTTTCTCACCACTCTGTGAATATACGGAAAGTCCCAGCAAGAATGCTTCCGCCAGGACCATAAGCCTTTTTTTCATACTTACCATTATTTTAATCCGGTTGCGAACTTTTCAGGATGCCGTCCTGTGAAATCTTTGAAGTATGTTTTAATGTCGTTCATCTGTTCATCTATGTTTCCGTTGGGGATGATTACCTGAGTGCAACGTATAGTTTTGGTTGGATAGTCAACTCCATACAGTAAAATAGGCAGCCCGGCTTTCAAGGCGATATAATAGAATCCTTTTTTCCATTCTTCCGTACGTGAACGAGTGCCTTCCGGAGTAATGCAAAGGTGAAAATTATCCCGCTCCCGAGCCACTTGTGCCAACTGGTCCGTCATACTCATCTTCTTGTTCCGGTATACCGGGATTCCTCCCAACCATCGCATTAAGATTCCCAAAGGCCAGAAAAACCATTCCTTTTTCATTAAGAAGTCGCAACGGAAGTCCATTGCACGGCTATAAAGCACCCCTAGCACGAAATCGAAATTACTTGTATGAGGTGCCAGTGCAATGATATACTTATCTCCCATGGGGACCGTCACGTCTACTTTCCATCCCATCACCCTGAACAGGAGGAAACTGCAAAAATGCCGGCTCATTTAACAAAGTTGACTGATTGTGCTGACGATATCGCTGACTTGTGCATTGAAATCCATACGCAGCTTCTTGTAGAATCCTTTTACGTTTCCTGGTTCCGTATGACTGATCCTGCTGACAAATTCATCATGCATCAACAATATGCGGGTCATTACGTTGTCCACATCTTCTTGTCTTATATCTACTTTGTAATGTGTCAACGCTACGCATTCCGCAAACAGTTCACTACAGATATGGTTGATATTCTTTTTTAATGTCTTTCTTTTAGCCATATTCTTTGATTTCAAATAATGATGTAAATCAGTAACTATAGACAAAGGTACGCAAAGTTGGTGATATCGGGAAATTTTATAGAAGAAAATAAACCGTATGTTTTTGGGGTGAGAGTTTCTTCATTCCGACAAAAAACATTAATTTTGCATGCAGAAAATTCTTTTTCAACAAATTATTAAGTAACACGACATGGAAAAAAGTGCATTGCAAATTGCAAGAGCGGCTTATCAGCCCAAGTTACCCAAAGGATTGCAGGGTAACGTATCTGTAAAGGAAGGCGCACCCACGCAGTCTGTGGCCGACCAAGAGGAAATCAAGAAATTATTCCCGAACACTTATGGAATGCCTCTCATTGAGTTCGTTCCGGGCGAGGCTCAATCTTACGCCCCGTTCAACGTCGGTGTAATTCTTTCCGGTGGCCAAGCTCCCGGCGGGCATAATGTCATTTGCGGCTTGTTCGACGGTATTAAAAGACTGAACCCAGAAAGCAAGTTGTATGGCTTTATTTTGGGACCTGGCGGATTGGTGGATCACAAATACATGGAGTTGACGGCTGACATCATAGACCAATATCGTAATACAGGCGGTTTTGACATGATCGGTTCCGGACGTACCAAACTTGAAAAAGAGGAACAGTTCGAAAAGGGGCTTGAAATCATCAAGGAATTGGGTATTAAAGCCATTGTCATCATTGGTGGTGACGACTCCAATACGAACGCCTGTGTCTTGGCTGAATATTATGCTGCGAAAAAATGCGGTGTGCAGGTTATCGGTTGTCCGAAGACCATCGACGGTGATTTGAAGAACGACCAGATTGAAACTTCTTTCGGTTTCGATACGGCTTGTAAAACGTATGCAGAGGTTATTGGCAACATTCAACGCGATGCGAACTCCGCTCGTAAATATTGGCATTTCATCAAGTTGATGGGACGTTCGGCTTCGCACATCGCTTTGGAATGCGCTTTACAGTGCCAACCCAACATTTGTATCGTATCGGAAGAAGTGGAAGCCAAAAACCAGACTTTGGATGATATCGTTACTTATATTGCTCAGGTTGTAGCCGACCGTGCAGCCGATGGAAACAATTTTGGTACGGTATTGATTCCGGAAGGCTTGATTGAGTTCATCCCGGCGATGAAGGCTTTGATTGCAGAATTGAACGACTTGTTGGCAACTCCGGAAGGTGCTGCATTGGCTAAGGACCAACAACGCGAATGGATTTTGAATAAACTTTCTGCAGCAAACAAGGCTGTATATGAATCTCTTCCCTTGGGAGTAGCTGCCCAGTTGACTATGGAGCGTGATCCGCATGGAAACGTGCAGGTTTCATTGATTGAAACGGAAAAACTGTTGTCTGAAATGGTTGCCAACAAGTTGGCTGCATGGAAGAAAGAAGGTAAGTTCAACGGTAAGTTCTCGGCGTTGCACCATTTCTTCGGCTATGAAGGACGTTGTGCTGCTCCTTCCAACTACGATGCTGATTATTGTTATGCTTTGGGTACAAGTGCCGCCATGTTGATGGCTAACGGCAAGACCGGTTATATGGCTATTGTGAAGAACACGACGGCACCAGCTGCTGAATGGATTGCCGGTGGTGTGCCCATCACCATGATGATGAATATGGAGAAGCGTAATGGCGAAATGAAACCGGTAATTAAAAAGGCATTGGTTCGTTTGGACGGTGCCCCGTTCAAGGAATTTGCATCGAGACGCAACCAATGGGCTCGTGAAACTTGTTTCGTATATCCTGGCCCGATACAGTATTTCGGTCCGACCGAAGTTTGTGACCAAGCAACCAAGACTTTACAATTGGAACAAGCTAAGTAATTCATTTATAGATATGCAAGTCCCTTTGTCCATTGATAAAGGGACTTGCTATTTTTCTGAATAAAGGGGAAAAGAGAGACCGTTTCTATCATGTGTGCACAAATGCCGCAAACTGTAAAAAACAGAAAAACGACTGTTCAGAGGGGAAACCGTAAGAAAGTGGATAACATTCCCACGTCACGTAGTCCTAAGAGGAAAACTGCCTTATGCAAGAAGCAAAAGAAGAAAGGGGGAAGCAAATGGTTGTTTTTCAAACGTTGGCCGTCGTGGGCGATATGGGTCGGGGCCTTGTCTTTGGGAGTAGCTTATATACTTTTCTTTTATTATTTCTTTGTCGGGCCTTATTCATTCCGTTGGAAGGCCATTTACGGAGATCCCGTATATCCTGAAGGTTTTGATGTACATGGCATTGATGTTTCTCATTATCAGGAAAACATAGACTGGGAGCGTTTGCGCAACGCCAGTTTGAATTCATCTCCCGTCAGTTTTGTTTTCATCAAGGCAACCGAAGGCACGACGCTATTGGATGAAAATTTCAACCTAAACTTTTATGAAGCAAAGCAAAATGACTTTATAAGAGGAGCTTATCATTTCTTTTTGCCGGATGTGGATGCCCAAAAGCAAGCCCGGTTTTTCTTAAAGCAAGTGCATTTGGAACCTGGTGACCTCCCTCCTGTTTTAGATGTGGAAAAGGCCGGAAAGCTGACGGAAACACAGCTCCAAAAAGCTGTAAAGACTTGGTTGGATATTGTAGAAAAAGAATATGGTGTGAAACCCATTATTTATACAGGATACAAATTCAAATTGCATTATCTGAATACTCCTGCATTCAATGAATATCCTTATTGGATAGCGCATTATTATGTGGAGAAGTTAGAATATAAAGGAAAATGGAATTTCTGGCAACATACTGACTGTGGGAAAGTTACCGGAATCAAAGGTAATGTAGACTGTAATATCTTCAATGGGTCGTTTGAAGATTTGATGAACCTGACCATACCGGAACAGGAAGACGATTATACCTATCCTGAAGATTCATTATAGACAGGAATAAAGCCGCCGGAAGTCCTACAGGCATTACCGGCAGCTCTGGATTCATGTCGATTATTATAAACGTTCGAATAAAAGCGTAGCCCAGTTCTCCTTTTCCGTATGGTTGAGATAGCTCAGTCCCAAGCTTTCCGCTTTTTGCACAAGCAAGGGTATATCCTCTACATAAAAACCGCTGAGAATCATTTGGCTTCCTGCATGCATAACCGATACGAACGATGGCAAGTCGGCTAAAAGAATGTTCCGGTTGATATTGGCTAAAATCAAGTCGAAAGCGTCTTTTCCTTGTAATATGGAGGCATTCCCTTCAACCACTTCCATGTTTTTCACACCATTCAGTTGCATGTTCTCTTTCGTATTGTCTACACTCCAACGATCTATATCGTAAGCCCACACCGATTTCGCCCCTTTCAACGTACAGAATATACCTAACACGCCAGTACCGCACCCGGCATCCAATACGGTTTTATGTCCGAGGTTCATCCCGAGCAAACGTTCCAATATCATGCCTGTAGTGTGATGCGTACCGGTACCGAAAGCCTGATGGGGATTTATCACGATATCATATTCGGCAGGAGACAGATTATGATGCTCCGGACTATGAATCAGAATACGGTCGGCGATTCGGACTGGTTCAAAGCCGTTACGTTCCCATTCCTCGTTCCAATTCTTATCTTCCGCTTCCGCCAACCGGTAGGTTACTTTCACATCCTCTATGGGAAAAAAATCTAGCAGGTTATCCAATACAGATTGCTCGAAAAGTCCGGTTTGCACATATCCTTTCACCCCCTGCGGAGTATCTACAAAACTTTCCAAACCGGCATCGGCCACCAAGGCTATCAAGATGTCGGCTGCATCCCTACTATAAGGGGATATAATGAAATCCAATTCCAAATATTTCATACTGTTTATTTTGTGTCGAGAATCTATTGGTTCTGCAAAAATAGCAAAAAAAGAGTTATATACTAAACTTTATTCGCGTTTCCGTATTGCCCGTCAACCGAGAAAAAGTTATATTTGCATATAATATAGGTAAAGGAGAAAAGACAATGAAAAACAGAATATTATTTTCACTCATCGTTGCAGTGATTCCGTTTTTTGGCTTTGCACAAATAGATGATATGTATTTCGTCCCTCAAAAAGAGACGAAAGTGAATGAGGATAAGCATCCCCAACCGCAACCTTCGGTACGTACGATTTCAGAAAATACGGCAGTGGACACCCGCTCAGGATATGCTCAGGGAAGCATCAGGGATGTAGATGAATATAACCGACGATATCGTTGGGATAATGATAGTATATCTGCCGCTGAAGAGGAAGTGGCAGGTCAAGATAGTGCTTCAACCGATAACAACCGGGAAGAAGGGGGAGACTATCAATATACGAAACGAATTCTTCGTTTCAACACCCCGACCATCGGCGTTGCGGTCAGCAGTCCTTTATACTGGGACTTACGTTATGGTCCCAATTCCATATATTGGGATGTATATGATGATGGATTTTACGCATACGCTTATCCTAGCAGTTGGTATTGGGGACCTACCTTCTCCTACTCGTGGGGATGGGGATTATACAATCCTTATTGGGCGTGGGGAGGTCCTTGGTATGCCGGATGGTATGATCCTTGGTATTGGGGACCGCACTGGCATCATCCGCATTGGGGACATCCCGGTCATGGATGGTATCCATCAAGACCGGTTACTCGTCCCAGTGTAAGATATCGGGAGAATAGTTCCCTGGCAAGAGGAACATCCCGCACTAATGTAAGAAACAGTTCTTCTGCCAGAAGAACCATACGAAACACAGGTAACACCAACCGGCAAACCATTTCGGAGAATTCTGCACGATTTACTCCAAATCGTTCTTCAACAACTACCAGGCAGTCTCCTCGCACGCGTACGACTTCAACTCTTCAACGTAACACTCAACCGTCGAGAAGTTCTAATTTCACGCCATCGACTACAAGAAGCACTTTCCGTCCGTCGGTAAGTTCCCCCAGCCGTTCCGGAGGTGGTTTCTCCCCATCCAGGAGCGGAGGAGCACGAGGCGGTCGACGTTAACAAACAAAGATAAACCATAAAAGGAAGAAATAATGAAAAGAAAAAACCTCATATTTGTAAGCGCATTGCTAGCAAGCCAGTCTATGATGGCACAGACACCATATATGAACGAGAATTATATGCCGACCGATTTAATCGGAAGTGCGCGCTATGTAGGTATGGGCGGTGCATTAGGGGCATTGGGTGCTGATTTGTCTACCGCTTCTTCCAATCCGGCAGCATTAGGGCTTTACCGCAGAAGCGATGCAGCTTTATCATTCAGCGTGTTGACCCAACAGGAAAAACCGGATTTAAATGCAGACATGACTCATTTGTCTTTTGACCAGATGGGATTCGTGGTAAGTATCCCGGTTATGGCCAAAAGCGTAAGGTATGTTAATTTTGGAGTCAATTATCAGAAAAGAGCCAACTTCAACCAGTCATTTATCGCAGACAACGGAGCCTTGAACGGTTTGTCTCAGACGCAACAAATGGCAGACATTCTGAACCATACCCAGTATTCCACTCCTTTGGCAGACCTGATGTATAATTCCTGCCTTGTGAATCCGGAATACATACGGGATAACCAAGGTAATGTGCAGGTAGACCAAGAGGGGAATCCCTTATACGATTCTTATAATGCTTTAGAGTCAGATCGGAATAATTACGACCGTACGACGGAAGGCGGTATCGTAGGATATGATTTCAACCTGTCGATGAACATCAAAGACCGAGTGTATTTAGGTTTCACTTTAGGCGTGAACGACGTGGACTATTACAGTTACAGCACTTATCGGGAGTTCGGCACGATTTCGGACGGCCAAGGTAACTCTTACAGCGATTTCGAGAATTATTCCTTATATAATACCCAACATGTAAGTGGATATGGAATCAATGTGAAGTTGGGTGGTATATTCCGTCCCATCGGAAATTCCCCCTTCCGCATAGGTCTGGCCGTAGAAACGCCGACCTTCTATCATTTGGAATCTTATTCTTCATATAGCATAGACTCTCCCATGATGGAGGATGAGAACTATGACATCTACATCAATCAAGACAGAAACGGTAATTTTATATATACCAATTATCTTCCGGAGGTGGATTTGGCTAACTTGCACATGAAAATTACCACACCGTGGAAATTTCGGGTTTCGTTAGGACATACGATTGGAACTTATCTGGCTATAGGAGCTGAATATGAATACGCTGATTACTCTAAAACGAAACAGGGGTATGAAGACTGGGACTACGACTATTGGGGCTATGGTTATTCCAGAGGAACGACACACGACCGCGATATGGACGCGTTGCACAAGTCTACGCTACGCGGAAGCCATTCTTTCAAGTTCGGTATGGAATTGAATCTGACGGATAATGTCGCATTTCGTGCGGGGTATAATTATTATTCCCGCATGTTCAAGGAAGAAGCGACTTTAGATCAAACGGGGCCTTCTCCGGCTTTCGGTTATCAAACGACAACAGATTATATGAATAAAGACGACGTGAATATATTCACAGCCGGTTTAGGTTACCACGGAAAGCATTTTTATGCCGATATGGCTTATAAGTGCCGCGTACAGTCGGGAGATTTCTATGCATTCGACGATACTTATATCACACAAACCGGTACTCGTCTTACTCCAGTGGATGTAAACCTAAATACTCATCAGGTGTTTTTTACATTAGGATATAAATTCTGATTATAAAGGAGCAAAGTCAGAAGAAAAAACAGCAAAAAAGTTTTGCGTTTCAAAAAATATATCTAACTTTGCATCGTCAAAAAGGTTGGGGTATTAGCTCATCTGGCTAGAGCGTTTGACTGGCAGTCAAAAGGTGGCAGGTTCGAGTCCTGTATACTCCACTTTACATAAAAGCGAAAAAACTTGCAGTCGCTAAAACCAATATTTTTATTGGTGAATTTTATTATTCTATTTGGTTTATTCAACTTTATTACATTTTTTTTCTTTCTCTATTTTTCTTCCCTTAAAAAAGAGCTTATTTAAAAGAAATTCTGTATATTTGCCCATGTAATATTCAAACTATACCAACATTTACTCTTAAATCTCTTTGCTTATGAAAAAAGGGACATTTTTATGGTTGGGGCGAATGGGATTACCCCTTTCTTTGGCGTTATGCCATATATATCCTCTTGCAGCACAGAACAAAGTGATTCTGCCGGACTCCATTCCTTGGATGTTATCGGATTCATTAATGAAAGGGGATGTGCTGCAAATCGGTTATGCCACAGGAGACCGGAGAACCGTAGCAGGTTCTGTAGATCAGGTATCTGAAAATAGAATGAACAAAGGCATGATTTCCAATCCTTTAAACTCTATTAACGGGCAAGTGGCCGGTGTCAGTATGTTACCGGGAAGGGAGGCCATGCTCAACTCCGTACGTGTCCGGGGTACAACCTCCCTGACGGGGGGGAATGATCCTTTGGTAATCATTGATGGCGTATTTGCTGATTTGAGCACGCTAAGTATGATTTTTCCTGCGGACATCGAAAGCTTCACTATTCTCAAGGATGCTTCAGAAACGGCTCAATATGGCGCACGAGGTGCTTCGGGTGTCATAAAAGTAAGTACCAAACAAGGACACAGCGGAAGTTTCAGTTTGAGTTATGACGGTAATTTTAGTGTCGAGTCTATTTATAAAAACATAAAAATGCTTTCTGGAGAGGCTTTCAGGAACGTGGCACACGAACGAGGCATATCAATTCTGGATTTGGGATATGACACGGATTTTCCAGAGGAAATCACGCGCATGGGATGGGTGCAAAATCATCATGTAGCTTTTGGAGGTGGTACGGAATCCTCTTATTACCGTGCTTCTCTGGCGCTTTTGGATCGAAAAGACGTGGTGAAAAGTTCAGACTACCGGAATTACATGGCCAAAATAGATATTACGCAACGGGCGTTCAACGATCGCCTGCGTTTCGATCTGGGGGTAATGGGGGCGGTACGTAAGAGCAACAATTTGGTAGATATACAAAAGACATTTTATTCAGCAGCAGCTTTCAATCCCACTTTTCCGGCCCACAAGAATGCGACGGGCGGTTGGGATCAAGTGACAACTGCCAGTTGGATTACCAACCCTTTGGCCTGGATGGAAGTAAGCGACGAAGAATCGAATGCGCATTTTAATGCCCATTTGAAAATGGAGTTGGTTTTAACCCCACATTTGGTACTTTCCGCCTTTGGTTCTTACCTGTACAATGTCATAGATAACGGACAATATCTTCCTACTACCGTATGGGCACATGGACAAGCTTATCGAGGCGAACAGAAGGTGGAAGATGTGTTGGGAAATATGATGTTGAACTTCAATCGAGCTTTTGGAAAACATAAACTGGACGCTCTCCTATTGGGAGAAGCGCAACAACGTATCATGTCCGGCTTCCACACAACTGTTACGAATTTCACAACCGACAAGTTCGGTTTTCACAACCTGCAGGCCGGAGCCGTAAGACTATGGGAGGGGACAGGCTCTTATTATGAGAATCCTCGTCTGGCATCTTTTTTAGGACGTGTCAATTATGTATACGACGATCGTTATGTGGCTACCGTAAACATGCGTACCGATGCTTCATCCAAGGTGGGACGTAACCATCGTTGGGGCTTTTTCCCATCGCTTTCCGCTGCCTGGATTCTGAGCGAGGAAAATTTCATGAAATCTCTCTATTGGCTGAACAACCTCAAATTCAGAGTCGGTTACGGGTACTCTGGTAATCAGGATGCCATTGATTCTTACAATTCCCTCCAGTTGGTGAAACCTAATGGAGTAGTATCTTCTGGTGGTGACCCAACGGTGACAATGGGTTTGATACGCAATGCCAATCCTGACTTGCGTTGGGAGGTAAAACGTACGATGAACGTTGGACTGGATGCTGCTTTTTGGGACGGACGGGCTATTTTCACATTTGATTATTACCATTCCGTCACGGATGACATGCTGTACCAATACGATGTAAGCGTACCGCCATTTGCCTATAATAAATTGTTGGCCAATTTAGGTTCCATGCGTAACAGCGGAGTGGAATTGGGATTCGGCTTCACTCCTTTGCGTAAAAAAGACATGGAACTGAACGTCAACGTCAACGTCACGTTCCAACGCAATAAGTTACTTTCTCTAAGTGGAATGTATAATGGAGAATATATGTCGGCTCCACAATATACGCCGATTGCCGACTTAACCGGTGCGGGCTTTCATGGCGGATATAATCATATTGTATACCAGATTGTAGGGCAGCCTTTGGGTGTCTTTTATTTACCCCATTGTACAGGACTCATCCAACGCGAAGACGGAACATTCGCATACGAAATAGCCGACCTTGACGGAGGAGGCGTGGACCTGGAAGACGGGGGGGACCGTTACGTGGTAGGACAGGCCACTCCCAAAACTCTATTGGGTTCTAACGTCAGCTTCCGTTATAAGAATGTGGACGTATCGTTACAAATCAATGGTGCTTTCGGACATAAAATTTATAATGGTACGGCCTTGGCTTATATGAATATGGGAAGTTTTCCCGATTACAACGTACTGGCAGCCGCCCCTCAACGTAATATTTACGACCAGACTGCTACAGATTACTGGCTTGAAAACGGAAACTACGTGAATTTTGATTATTTGACTATCGGTTGGAATATTCCGTTGAAGAAATGGGGCAAATACGTGCAGCATCTGCGTTTATCGGCGTCGGTGAACAATCTGGCTACCATTACGGCCTATTCCGGACTGACCCCAATGATTAACAGTTACATCGTAGATGCCACACTCGGAGTGGACGACAAACGGAACTATCCGGTATATCGTTCTTATACCTTGGGATTAACTATTCAATTTTAAAGCATGACAACATGAAAAAGTGGATTTTATGGGCGGGATACACCCTTGTTTGCTGTTATGGTTGTGCAGGATTCTTAGATGAAGCTCCACGAGACCAATTACCCGAAGAGGACGCTTATGACACGCCTGCCAATATATACCTGAACACGGTGGCTACCCTCTATAACTATGTGGGTGGATACGAAGACAGTCAAGGGCTACAGGGCACTTGCCGAGGTGTATATGACTTGAACACACTGACCACTGATGAAGCTTTGTTGCCAACTCGCGGAGGAGACTGGTACGATGGCGGACTCTGGCAAGGATTGTTCTTGCACGATTGGGGAGTCAATAATGACGTGATAGCAGCTTCGTGGGAGTATCTATACAAAGTGATTGTGCTTAGTAACAAGTCGATAGAACGTCTGACGGAATTGCAGAACCGCAAGGATGCTCCTGCAGAATTGAAAAATTATGTGGCAGAAGTCAGAGCCTTTCGGGCGATGTACTACTATTATTTGCTAGATATGTTCGGGCGTGTGCCTTTGGTGTTATCTTCGTCCACCCCCATGAAGGACGTCAACCAAAGCGAACGTGAGGAAGTATTCAAATTTTCTGTAAACGAATTGCAGGCGGCATTGCCTTATCTGAATGAAGCGCACAGCAACCAAAAAGGAGAATATTATGGCCGGATGACCCGTCCGGTAGCTTGTTTTTTGTTGGCCAAACTATTCCTGAATATAGAGATTTATACGGACAACGATTGGACGGACGAAAACCATCCTGACGGAAAAGCATATCAAGTGAATATAGGATCTCAAACACTGAACGCATGGCAGGCCGTACAAGCGTATTGCGACTCGATACGTGTTATGGGATACAAATTATCTTCGCGCATGGTAGATAATTTCGTTGTGTACAACGAACCGTCGGAAGAAAATATTTTCACGATACCGATGGATAAACATGCATTGCAAAACCAAATGCAATATCTATTCCGTTCCCGTCATTACAACCATGGGAAAGCTTACGGGCTGAGTGGAGAAAATGGAACCAGTGCCACGATTGAAACCCTACGCACATTTGGCTACGATACCGATTCGGTAGACCATCGCTTCGAAGACAGCTTCTTTGCCGGAACGGTCTTGGATCCCAATGGCAATCCAGTGAAACTGGACGACGGAAGCACGTTGGAGTATTCGCCGTGGAGCATACGTTTGGACGTATCGGCACAACCTTACGAAAAATCTGCCGGCGCACGAATGAAGAAATATGAAGTAGACCTGAAAAGCACAAAAGACGGTAAATTGTCGGACAACGATATTGTATTGTTTCGTTATGCCGACGTATTATTAATGAAAAGCGAGGCTAAAATAAGAAACGGGGAAGACGGAACAGCTGAACTGAACGAAGTGCGGCGACGTTCCGGCATGTATCCTCGTCCGGCCACCCTTCACAATATCCTGGAGGAACGCAAACTGGAACTCGTATGGGAAGGATGGAGAAGACAGGACATGATTCGTTTCGGTACCTATACGCAAGCTTACACAGACCGTCCGCAACAGGAGGATGAAGCATCAGGCTACACCACGGTGTTTCCCATCCCTGCCAAGGTGTTGTCTTTGAATCCGCGATTATCCCAAAATCCCGGATATGAGACGAGGTGAATGACTCGAAAAAAACGATAGGTTAAAAAAAACAAATACAGAGAATTTTCTATTCGAATACCTACTATTAGTTACCAAATTAATGCTACATTTGCGGCAATTTGCAATATCGAGTTTACAAAATGGCCCAAATAATCATACATCGAGGTACCGTGAAAAGCGTGAGAGGAAAACACGTTAGTGTGCAAATAATCCAGGCTTCCGCGTGTTCATCCTGTGTGGCTAAAAAAATGTGCAATTCGTCGGAAAGCAAAGAGAAGTTGGTCGATATCGTCAGCCCCGAAGCATTTTCTTACCAGGTAGGAGAGGAAGTTCTCCTGACCGGAAGTGTGGAGATGGGACTGAAAGCCGTGTTTTGGGCATACGGTGCGCCGTTGTTGCTATTGATGGCTGTTTTGCTAGCCACCTTGCAAGTTACGGCCGATGAACCTTTGGCAGCTCTGGTAGCATTAGCCAGCCTGGTTGTCTATTATGTTGTGCTCTACCTCAATAAAAACAGGTTGACAAGAAAATTTTCATTTACCATTAAACACATAAAATAAATATTGTTATGAACGTGATTTTGATTGCAGTAATTATTTTGGGAGTCGTGGGGTTGGTGGCATCCATCATGCTCTATGCGGCATCCAAGAAGTTTGCTGTCGTAGAGGATGAACGCATTGGCCAAGTGGCCGAAGTCTTGCCGCAAGCCAATTGTGGCGGATGCGGTTATCCGGGATGTGCCGGTTTTGCCGCTGCTTGCGTGAAAGCGGCAGACGGTGGTTCGCTCGAAGGCAAGTTATGTCCCGTAGGCGGACAACCGGTTATGGAAAAAGTAGCCGGAATTTTGGGGCTTGCAGCTGCGGCTAGCACCCCGAAAGTGGCTGTTGTGCGTTGTAACGGGACTTGTGCCAATCGGCCACGTGTGGTGGATTACGACGGAGTGCGCAGTTGCCGTGTGCAGCTGTTGGCGGGCACAGGAGAAACGGCATGCGCATTCGGTTGCTTGGGAGGTGGTGATTGTGTGGCGGCGTGCCAGTTCGGTGCATTGTCTATCAATCCGGAAACAGGATTGCCCGAGGTAGACGAAGAACGCTGTACGGCTTGTGGTGCCTGCGTCAAGACCTGTCCGCGAAGAGTCATCGAGCTCCGGCCGAAAGGACCGAAAAACCGCCGAATGGTCGTGATGTGCGTAAACCGCGACAAGGGTGCTGTGGCGAACAAGGTTTGCAAGGCTTCCTGTATCGGTTGCGGCAAGTGCGTGAAGACCTGTCCGTTCGAGGCCATCACTCTCAACAACAATTTGGCCTATATCGACCCGGAAAAGTGCAAGTTGTGCAGAAAGTGTGAGGAAGCTTGCCCGAAAGGAGCCATCCATGCCATCAACTTCCCGCCGCGTAAGCCGAAAGTGGAGAAACCGGCCGCAACAGCAGCCCCGAAACCAACCGATCCGGCGGCACAACCGGTATCCGCTCCCGCAGTACAGCCTGTAACCACCGTTACATCGGAAGAAAAGAAAGAAGCATAATTCATAGGATTGTCAAATTAAAAAAGAATATCGTGAAAACGTTTAAGATAGGTGGAGTTCATCCATCTGAAAACAAACTTTCCGCCACTTCTCCCATCCGTCGGGCCGGATTGCCCAAACAAGCTGTCTTTTCGCTTTATCAGCATATTGGCGCACCGGCTAAACCGGTCGTAGCCAAAGGAGATGAAGTGAAAGTAGGCATGATGTTGGCCGAGGCAGACGGCTTTGTGTCGGTTCCCGTCCACTCCTCCGTGTCCGGAAAAGTGAGCAAGATAGATGCGATTGTCGATGCCAGCGGTTACCGCCGTCCAGCCATCTTTGTAGACGTGGAGGGAGATGAATGGGTCGAGACGATTGACCGGACCCCCGATTTGGTGACATTGGCTCAAAGGCCGGAGTTGACAGCCGAAGAAATCGTGAACACGGTGAAAGCGGCCGGTATTGTCGGTATGGGTGGTGCCACATTCCCCTGCCATGTGAAACTGACTCCTCCCAAGGGGACAAAAGCCGAATGCGTCATCATCAACGCTGTGGAGTGCGAACCGTACCTGACAGCCGACCATCGGTTGCTGTTGGAAAAACCGGACGAAATTCTGGTAGGAGTGGATTTAATCATGAAGGCAGTGGGTGTGGACAAGGGTTATATCGGCATCGAGAACAACAAACCGGATGCCATCGCCCTCTTGACGGAGAAAGCGAAAGCTTATCCGCATATTGAGGTCGTGCCATTGCAAGTGAAATACCCTCAGGGAGGAGAGAAGCAGTTGATTGCCGCTGTTACCGGACGTGAAGTCCCGGCTCCTCCGGCATTGCCCATTAACGTAGGAGCAGTGGTACAAAATGTAGGTACGGTTTTTGCCATCTATGAAGCGGTAATGAAAAACAAACCCCTGTTTGAACGTGTCATCACCGTGACGGGTAAGGAAGTGCAAAACCCTTCTAACCTGTTGGCCCGTATCGGCACGCCGATGAACCAACTCATCGAGGAATGCGGCGGCTTGCCAGAAAACACAGGAAAAGTAATTGGCGGAGGCCCGATGATGGGAAAGGCGCTGATGAACCTCGACGTGCCGGTATGCAAAGGTTCTTCCGGCCTCCTGCTCATGAGTGAACGGGAATCCCGTCGCGCGGAACCGCAGCCCTGCATCCGTTGCGCCAAATGTGTCAGTGCCTGCCCGATGGGGCTCGAGCCCTATTTGTTGGCCACGGCTTCCGCGTTGCGCAACTGGGAGTTGGCGGAAGATAACGACATCACGTCATGCATCGAATGCGGTTCGTGCCAGTTTACCTGTCCTTCCACACGCCCGATGTTAGATAATATCCGTATGGGCAAGACTACTGTAATGGCCCTCATCCGGGCTCGTAATACAAAATAAAAGAGAAAGATTATGGCAAAGAAATTAATTGTATCGCTGTCGCCCCATGTGCATGGACGGGATAGTGTACAAAGAAATATGTATGGAGTGTGCATCGCACTCATACCGGCCCTGTTAACCTCGTTGTATTTCTTTGGGTTGGGAGCCGCTATCGTATTGGCTACGTCCGTGGCTGCCTGTGTGTTCTTCGAGTGGGCTATAACGAAATATGTATTGAAACGCGATCGAGTAACGATAACAGACGGTTCGGCCATCCTGACCGGACTGCTGTTGGGGTTCAATCTGCCTTCCAATCTGCCGATATGGATTATCCTCATCGGAGCATTGGTAGCCATCGGTATCGGTAAGATGACTTTCGGCGGATTAGGGTGTAATCCCTTCAACCCGGCATTGGTGGGGCGCGTGTTCCTTCTGGTTTCATTCCCGGTGCAGATGACCACATGGCCTGTGTCCGGACAAATGGTAGCTTATCTCGATGCCGAAACAGGTGCCACTCCGTTGGCTGTCATGAAGGAAGCAATCAAGAGCGGAGACGCTTCCGTACTTCAAAGATTGCCAGACGCTATTGACATGCTCGTAGGTCAGACCGGAGGATGCTTGGGCGAAGTGAGCGCTTTGGCCTTATTGATAGGTCTGGCCTATATGTTGGCCCGGCGTATCGTGACATGGCACATTCCAGTTTCCATTTTGGCTACCGTTTTTGTGTTGGCCGGACTGCTCCATCTGTCTAATCCCATTTATGCGTCTCCCGTGTCCGTATTGCTCACGGGTGGTATGATGTTAGGGGCCTGCTTTATGGCTACGGATTATGTGACCTCGCCCATGACGGCAAAGGGACAGATTATTTATGGAGTGGCCATAGGTATGCTCACCGTAGTCATTCGTACTTTCGGCGCATATCCTGAAGGTATGTCGTTCGCAATCTTAATCATGAACGCCTTTACACCGTTGATTAACACCTATTGTAAACCTAAAAGATTCGGGGAGGTCGTAAAAAAATGAAAAAGTTAGAGTCTTCATTACTCAATATGGTCCTGGTGCTGACCGCCATTTCCCTCATAGCCGGGGGGACTTTGGCTTATATTAATAAGGTGACACAAGGCCCCATTGCCGAAATCAACGCAAAGAATTTGCAGGATGGCATCAAAAAAGTGATTTTGGGAGGTCAACCCGGTGATTTAAAAGTTGAAGAACCGGTAGAATCAAACGGTTATACTCTCTATAAAACCGACAAGGGAACGGCCGTGAAGGCTGTAACCAATGGGTTCGGCGGACCGCTTGAAGTCCTGGTTGGTTTTAATGAGGTTGGTGACATTCTGGGCTATACGATTCTGGCTACGGTAGAAACTCCCGGACTGGGTGTGAAAGCCGACACGTGGTTCCAGAAAGGCGGTAAGGGCGACATTATCGGGCGGAATCCGGGAGAGAAGGAACTGGCCGTATCCAAAGACGGCGGAGACATCGACGCCATCACGGCGTCTACCATTACTAGCCGGGCTTTCCTGAATGCCGTGAATGCTGCTTATCAGGCGTTGAAAGGAAATACCAGCGATGCAGCGAGCGGAGCTAGCGTACAGGCCGGACGGGTGGAAAGCGCAACCGGAACCGGAAGTGATTCTATTCATTAAAGAAAGGAGGGACGTAATATGAATAATTTTAAAGTGTTGATGAACGGTATCATCAAAGAAAACCCGACGTTTGTACTTCTTTTGGGTATGTGTCCCACTTTGGGTACGACTTCTTCGGCATTGAACGGTATGTCCATGGGATTGGCCACGACTTTCGTGCTCGTATGTTCCAATGTGGTTATTTCCATGATTAAGAATTTGATTCCCGACATGGTGCGTATTCCGGCATTCATTGTCGTCATCGCGTCTTTCGTAACCGCCTTGCAAATGTGCATGCAGGCATTCGTTCCTGACATCTATGCCACATTGGGCTTGTTCATTCCCTTGATTGTAGTGAACTGTATCATTTTGGGACGTGCCGAAGCATTTGCCAGTAAAAACGGAGTGATACCTTCGTTTTTCGATGGAGTAGGAATGGGGTTAGGTTTCACAATCGCCTTGACTGTTCTCGGAGCTGTACGAGAGATTTTGGGAACGGGTAAAATCTTCGGTCTGGAGGTTTGGCCGGAAGATTACGGCATGCTGATGTTCGTGTTGGCTCCCGGGGCTTTCATCGTATTGGGGTACTTGATTGCCATTGTGAACAAACTGAAAAAAGCGTAAATTTGTAAACTTAGAACAATATGGAAGCAATATATCAGTATTTAATCGTTTTCATCACCGCCATATTTGTCAACAACGTCGTGTTGTCGCAAATTCTTGGTATTTGTCCGTTTCTCGGCGTATCCAAGAAAATCAATACGGCTTTAGGCATGTCAGGTGCTGTGGCGTTCGTTTTGGTGCTCGCCACATTGGTGACTTACCTGTTGCAGTATTATGTTTTGAACCCGCTCGAACTCGGCTATTTGCAGACCATAGCTTTTATCTTGGTTATTGCTGCATTGGTGCAGTTGGTGGAAATCATCCTGAAAAAAGTATCCCCGGCACTTTATCAGGCATTGGGAGTATTCCTTCCTCTGATAACCACTAACTGTGCTGTGCTTGGTGTGGCCATCCTGGTTATACAAAAGGAATTCAACCTGATGATGGGGGTATGGTATGCCTTGAGCACTGCGTTGGGCTTCGGACTGGCATTGGTTATATTTGCCGGCATACGCGAGCAACTCAACCTTGTGTCCGTACCTAAAGGGATGCAGGGCATGAGTATCGCGTTGGTCACCGCTGGTTTATTGGCCATGGCATTCATGGGATTCAGCGGAGTAGATAACGGATTGAAGGCATTTCTTAGCCTCTAATCCGCCACGTTTTTTCAAAACTGATACGACCTGCAAAGAAAATGCGGGTCGTATCGTTTTTTTATGGTCAAAAATCATACAGCATATAATTAAATTTAGTACATTTGCTATTGTTACAAAAACAAAAAATCGAAGCTTACTAATATGAAAGAGACAATTTTAGTGACAGGCGGTACCGGATTCATCGGTTCACACACGACGGTGGAACTCCAGCAGGCTGGTTATGACGTAGTCATCGTGGACAACCTCTCGAATTCACGTGAAGATGTATTGGATGGTATCGAAAAGATTACCGGCATTCGTCCGGCTTTTGAGAAAGTAGACTTGCGCGATTTCGACGCCACCGAGTCGGTATTCAAAAAATATCCGAAAATTAGCGGTATCATTCATTTTGCAGCGAGCAAGGCTGTAGGTGAAAGCGTACAGAAACCGTTGCTGTATTATCATAACAATATCGTTTCCCTGATTAATCTGTTGCAGTTGATGCCGAAGTATGATGTGAAGGGTATCATCTTCTCTTCGTCATGTACCGTATACGGCCAACCGGATGTGCTACCTGCCACAGAGGAGACCCCCATCAAAAAGGCGGAAAGCCCATACGGCAATACCAAACAGATTAACGAGGAAATCATAGCGGACACCATCAAGAGTGGCTCTCCGATAAAAGCCATCTTGTTGCGTTATTTTAACCCGATTGGTGCGCACCCCACAGCGTTTATCGGAGAAATGCCGAACGGCGTGCCTCAGAACCTGATACCTTACCTGACACAAACGGCCATGGGTATCCGTAAGGAATTAAGTGTGTTCGGAGACGATTATGACACGCCGGACGGCTCTTGCATCCGTGATTATATTTATGTAGTGGATTTGGCTAAGGCACATGTTTGCGCCATGACGCGCATCATGGAAGACCAGACTACCGAACCGGTGGAGGTTTACAACATCGGTACGGGTACGGGTACTTCCGTGCTTGAATTGATTAATGCTTTTGAGAAAGCTACCGGTGTGAAATTGAATTATAAGATCGTAGGACGCCGTGCCGGTGACATCGAAAAGGTGTGGGGCAATGTGGACAAAGCCAATAAAGTGTTGGGTTGGAAAGCCGAAACTCCGTTGGAGGACGTGTTGGCCTCCGCTTGGAAATGGCAATGCGTATTGCGCGAAAAAGGAATAATGTAAATAAAATAAAGGACACAGAAGACGCTTTATGCGTAATTGCGCATTAATCCAGTTGGTATTTCCAATATGTGAATAGTCGGGAATATCACGCTTTAAATAATTTAAGACAGGTTAGTGTGCACAATAGTTTTGTCGTGTTTTATTTTGTGTTTGTGTTGTTACTCTCTTCCGACGTGAGTCGGAAGAGAGTTTTTCGTTTATACATATGGATTGTGAGTCTTCTCGAATCTGATTTCAGTGTGTGGCCCGTGCCCGGGATAGACACGGGTATCTTCCGGCAGAGTAAACAGCTTGTTCCTGATGCTCTCGCACAAGACTTCACTGTCCCCGCCGGGGAAATCCGTTCGTCCAACGCTGCAATAGAACAAAGTGTCGCCGACAAATACGGCTTTTTCTGCAGCGCAGTAAAAACAAATGCCCCCGGGAGTATGTCCGGGAGTATTCAGGACGGTTAACGTGTGATGTCCGAACGAGATGTCATCTCCCTCCGTCAGGTAACGCGCTGCCGCAGGAGTAAGCCCTTCTTTCATCACCTGTGCCAACGGTCCGAATATCTCCGCTCCCATACCTTTATATATAGGTTCGTCTGCCCGGTTGAACTCCGGACCGACATGAAAGGTCTCCCAAATGAATGCGGCCCCGAAACAGTGGTCGTAGTGCATGTGGGTGCAAAGGTGATGCCTGACCTGTAAACGACGGTTTTCAATATAATCCATAATCTGCCTGCGGTCATCGTCGGTAAGGGCACCGCAATCTATGACTACGGCTTCACGGGTGTCGTCGCTCACGACGTAGCAGTTCTCTTCCAACATGTTTACCGGAATTTTTTTTATGTCTAGCATCTTTCCTATCCTTTAAAGTGAAACGTACACCACTTTCTTGGTGGCAAAATATTCTTCCGTAAAGAACTCTTTCAACGGGGTAACCATTGTGCGGTTCTTCAACGGGTTCGTCTCTTTCTCCAATTCGCCCCCCTTCAGGCAGATAAGGCCGTTGGGGATGGCGTTGTGCTGCACGGGAGAAATATTCTTGCGTATAATTTTGACCAAATCTGCCAACGGCATGACGGCACGGCTTACCACAAAATCGAATTTGGCCTTCTCTTCCTCTGCCCGGCAATGGCGGAAAGTCACATTCTCCAACCCGAGCTCCCTAGCCACTTCCATGCAAACCTTGATTTTCTTACCGATGCTGTCCACCAGATGGAAATGGCAGTCGGGGAACATGATGGCGAGGGGTATCCCCGGAAATCCGCCTCCCGTCCCCAAATCCATAATCTCAGTGCCGGATTTGAAACGGGTGAATTCGGCAATTCCCAAGGAATGCAATACATGATGTTCATACAGATTGTCGATGTCTTTCCTAGAAATGACATTGATTTTAGCATTCCAGTCATGATAGAGCGCGTCCAACTGATGGAATTGTTCTGTCTGTTTTTCCGAAAGTTTCGGAAAGTATTTTAAAATCAGCTCCATATATCTTTATTTTTTATTTCGTATGGGTTTCCAACCTACTGTACGGCAAAGTCAGCCTGATAGCCCCGACTTCATACGCAGCTATCTCGTCGGCATTGTAAATGAAAGTAATACCTTCTTTTCCCAGTTCATAATTCAAGGGAATGTAAATGTCGGTAAGCCGTAGTATGCCTTTATCCTGCAGTTCTTCCCGGTTGCGGCAACCGTACGTTTTCAGGAGTTCGTCTGCCAACAAGGAAGGAAGCAAGGCCAAGGAAGCAGGGGGCAACACGTCCTCCAACTTCACCAACTCACCCGTTTCTGTATCGAAATTCAAACATTGTTCCTCCCGATAGTCGCGTGCTCCTCCCTCGTACTTTACTTTATGAATCAGATAACACAAATATCCGTTCAGCCCGTCTTTGTGTTCCGTGGCTATCCGATATTTGTAATCGTACCACGAGGAGTTGATGCCGCTTTGCCGGTCGGCTTTGTATAAATCGGTCAAATTTCTCCGGTATTGCTCCGCGTACGTCAGACAGAACGAATCGGCGGTCGAGGCGAACGAACGGTGCATTCCTCCAAACAGATGAAAGGCAATGGTTCGGTTCATGTTCCGGGCGGCACGGGTCGTGTCGTTTATCTCATCCGCCTCTATGATAACTCTACATGCAGGCGAGTGCTCGCTGCTGTCCAATGGTACGGTCTTCTCAACTTTTAATTGCTGAAAGGACAACGAACAACTTCCATCTTCACCTCGGCATGCACATAAAAAAGCCATGGCAAAAGCAAGGCCGTATATATATTTACTCATCTTTCCGTATTTCATCCCAAAAGCCTGTTATGAATGCAAAGGTAGTGAAAGGCGGGCGCAGAGGCAAATGAAAACGCAATTTTCTGATGGAACTGTACCGGGCTACCTCTTGTCGGCTTCCGCCTTTTACGCAACATATCGCTTTTACCGATAAATCATAAGACAAATGCTTTTTGTAGCAAAAATACGATGGATTTCTGAAAAAATATTCGTACTTTTGGACACTATATAACAAGCGATAAACAATGATACCGGACTTCCAATCCTGCATGCTGCCTTTTCTTCGGAAATTAGAAGACGGCAGCGTCCATTCAATGACAGAAATACAAAACGCACTTATCAGAGAGTTTCATCTGACGGAAACCGATGTAAAGGAAATGTTACCCAGCAATAGGACCACACGTTTCAGAAGTAACGTAGGATGGGCCAAAACCCACATGCAAAAAGCCGGTTTGCTAGAAACTCCTCAACGTGCACAATATAGAATTACGGAGGCGGGATTGCGCCTGTTGCAAACTCGTCCGGAGCATATTAATATGAAATTGCTTTTCAACTATCCGGCTTATAAGGAATGGATTGCTTTATCCAACAGAAACAGTGAACCGAAACGGAATTCCAGACAGGAATCTGAGTGTGCCATACAGACACCGGACATCATCATGGAAGAGGAATATAAGAAGTTACGCAATATATTGGCGCAAGATTTGTTGGAGCGTATCTTAAAAAAAGACCCGGGCTTCTTCGAAGCCTTGGTTATCAAATTACTGGTAGCGATGGGATACGGCGGTTCTTTAAACGAGGCTGCGGGCATGGTGTAGGAAAGAGTGGGGATGAAGGCATAGACGGTATCATCAAAGAAGATAAACTCGGTCTGGACAACATTTATATCCAGGCTAAACGTTGGAATAACGTAGTGGAACGTCCCGAAGTACAAAAATTTGTCGGTGCTTTGGCCGGCAAAGGAGCCAACAAAGGGATATTCATTACCACATCCTCGTTCAGTCGGGGAGCACGGGAATTTAAACCGCAGAACAATATCAAAATCGTGTTGATAGATGGGAATCAACTGTGTGAATACATGATAGATTATAATATCGGGGTGTTTACTGCCAACACCTTTGAGGTGAAACGAATAGATATCGACTTTTTCGAGTCGGAAGAATGAAAATAAAAGGAAATAAGTGAACGTCGGACAAAATTACCTGTAAGCATGGAGATAATGCGTTTGAACGGGGTGGATGCCAGACTGTATCCACTTGTGGGACCTCTGGTCATGAACCCGGCCATTTTAAGACAGAATAATAATTATCCCTTTAAAACCTCCAACCGCTACTTGTGGTATATCGCCATATCGGACGGAGTAATCGTCGGATTCATCCCCTTGAAGAAAAATGAAAAGAATTACCATATAGATAATTATTACATACAAGGAGACCGTACGGAAACGATTGATGCTTTGTTACATCATGTCATCGACGATTTGGAAGCCGACTCTTTACTGACGGCCTTAGTGCATAAACGTCATACGGAAGCTTTCCGGCAAAATCAATTCCGAACAGATAAGCAACTGACTCTTTATGATAAAATGGAGTATATTCCTGTCCCTGAAATATGATACGCCAGTTAAATGTATACGAAGCCACGCAACGGAGATTAAAAATCATTTTTGATTATTTCGACTATGTATATGTATCCTTTTCCGGAGGTAAGGACAGTGGCGTGCTTTTAAACTTATGTATCGACTACCTTCGAAAGCATGAACCGGGCCGGAAGCTTGGAGTATTCCACATGGATTACGAGGCACAGTACCGGCAAACTACGGAATATGTGGAACAAACCATGGCTTCCCATCCTGATATGCTGGAGGTATACCACTGTTGCGTTCCTTTTAAAGTTTCCACTTGCACTTCCATGTACCAATCTTATTGGCGTCCGTGGGAGGAGAGCAAGCGTGACATCTGGGTTCGGGAAAAGCCCAAAGATTGCTATACGGCCAAAGACTTCGAGTTTTTCAACGAGGAACTATGGGACTATGATTTCCAACACCTTTTTGCCCCATGGTTACGTATGCAAAAGAAATGCAAGCGTGTCTGTTGCTTGGTGGGGATACGCACGCAAGAGAGCTTTAACCGATGGAGAAGCATCCACAGTGACAGAAACTACAAACGTTTGGCCTATTATAAATGGACTCACAGGCTCGACCATCACATATACAACGCATATCCCATTTACGACTGGAAAACCACAGATATCTGGACGGCCAACGGAAAATTCAAATGGACGTACAACCATTTGTATGACTTATACTATCAGGCCGGAATTCCTATCGCTCACCAACGTGTGGCCAGTCCGTTTATTTCCCAAGCCATCTCGGCGTTGAAAGTTTATCGCATCATCGACCCGGACACTTGGGGAAAAATGTTAGGCAGAGTCAACGGAGTAAACTTCGCAGGTATGTATGGCCGTACCATGGCAATGGGGTGGAGGATGATTAAATGTCCTCCCGGCTTTTCTTGGCAAGAATATATGTATTTCCTCTTAGACACGCTCCCGGAATCCACTCGGCAGAACTATCTCAACAAACTGGACGTAAGCATCCGTTTCTGGCGTAAGCGGGGAGGATGCTTGAGTGAAGAGACGATACAAAAGTTGCGCGAAGCCGGTGTGGAGTTTGCCCTCGGAGAGAAAACGGCCTACCATACGGACAAACAACCGGTAAGAATGGAATATCTGGATGACATCGACATCCCTGAATTTAAGGAGATACCGACCTATAAACGTATGTGTATCTGTATATTGAAAAACGACCATACGTGTAAATACATGGGATTTGCACAAACCAAGCAGGAAAAAGAACTGCGCGAAAGAGTAATGAAGAAATATAAATCGTTAGAACATGGACAAATATAAAAGCCCAGTATACAATATTATTGCGGTGCCTATCGAAAAGGTTGTGGCAAACGAATATAATCCCAACATAGTGGCCCCTCCCGAAATGAAACTTCTGGAACTCTCAATATGGGAAGACGGTTACACCATGCCCTGCGTATGTTATTACCGGAAAGAAGAAGACGTGTATGAAATCGTAGACGGATTCCATCGTTACCAAGTCATGAAAACTTCACCACGCATTTATGAACGGGAGAAGGGGTTGCTTCCTGTTTCCGTTATCGACAAAGACCTTTCGGAACGCATGGCATCTACCATACGGCACAACCGGGCCCGCGGCATGCATTCGGTGGAATTAATGAGCCATATCGTGTCTGAACTGACCAAATCCGGAATGTCGGACAGTTGGATCATACGCAATATAGGGATGGACAAGGACGAACTTCTGCGGTTGAAACAAATATCGGGGTTGGCAGAACTTTTTGCCGACAAGGCTTTCAGCCCCTCGGATGATTGGTTGGAAGAATGATCCTACGGATGAAATTCCTTATTATTTCTTGGAACGCAATGTGATGGAAAGAGAGCATAACGTCAGCAAAACGCCGACTGCGGTCACACCTGCCCATCCGCCGATGTGCCAGAAACTTCCGGCCAGAAAAGTCCCCATGGAACCGCCTACAAAGTAAGTGGTCATGAAAATGGTATTGACACGATTGGAGGCCGAGGGGCACAGTTCAAAGATACTGGCTTGATTGCTGAGTTGGATACATTGCATGCCGATATCGATAAGCAGAACTCCGGCAATGATACCGACATAACTGTTTCCACCCCAATACAATGAAGCCCATGCCGACAGAATCAGACTGCAACCGATGAAATTAAAATTACGTATGCCTACACGTTTCACATATTTCCCTACGAAAGAAGCCGTGAGTGCCCCGGCGATTCCGCATAACCCCAGTCCGCCAATCACATCGCTGTCGGCATAAAACGGCGCGCTTCCCATCTTGAAAGCTAAGCATGACCACATCGCCAGAAACGATCCGAAGGCCAATCCCGACCGTATGGAATAAATACGGAGGGCTGGATAATCCCGTAGAAGGTGGAACAGGGATTTCATCAAAGTACTGTATCGCCCCTCGAACGTAGGACGTATGTCGGGAAGTACCTTCAGGACGACGAAGGCACAGATGCACATCAGTCCGGCAGCAATAAAGTACATCTCGCGCCATCCCAACAGTTCTCCCACCCAACCGCTGATCACTCTGGAGGCTAAGATGCCGGTAAGCAGGCCGGAAATGACCACTCCCACATTGCGCCCCTTATGTTCAGGACGGGAGTATTGGGAAGCTATAGGAACAAATATTTGAGGAATCATGGAACAAATACCCGTCACTAAAGAAGCTGTCCAAACCGTATAAATACTTTCAGCCACCGCCATGGCCAACAAAGCAAAGACGAGCAGGATGAAATTGATTAATATGATTCTTTTCCTGCGATATAAATCACCGAGCGGTACGATGAAGAGCAAACCAAGCGCGTACCCAACTTGCGTTATCATGGCAATCAGATTAGCCTGAAAGTCCGAGATGCCCAAATCAGCCCGCATAAGGTTCAGCAAAGGTTGGTTGTAATACAGGTTCGCTACGGAGATGCCGGCCACAATGGCCAATGTCCACAGTATATGCGCCGGAAGGCCGGCATTTTCCTTTAATTCAAATTTCATCGGCTTTTTCTGTTTTTTGATAGTTTTTCCCCACAATCCAACTGGGCATTCATCCACGTCAGGAATACTTTTTCGGGTAACGGAACAGTATGCTCAGCAGCGCACAAGCCCCCATGATGAACGGATAATATAAATAAGGTATGATGTCTATCGGGTTGATGGATGCCAACCCGGCAGCCATCAGGAGCTGTGCCCCGTATGGAATCAGCCCTTGCGTAAAACAAGAAAACGTATCCAGGATACTTGCGCTTTTGCGCTTATCCACTCCGTACTTTCCGGCTATGTCATGGGCCAACGGGCCTGCCGTGATGATGGCTACCGTGTTATTAGCCGTACACAAGTTGATAACGCTCACTAATGCCGCTATGCTTAATTCCGCCCCGCGTTTGGAACGTATATGCCGGGTCAGTGCGTGCAGGATATAATCTATACCTCCGTTGTAGCGGATGGTTTCCATCAGTCCGCCCGCCATCATCGTAATGATAATCAGTTCCCCCATTCCGGTGATGCCTTCTCCCATGGCAGCAAACCAACCGAACAAATCGTATGTACCCGTAAAAACGCCAACCACACCGCTCAATACCACCCCGAGCACTAAAACCATCATGACGTTCATTCCCGCAACGGCCGTAACCAACACCACCATATAAGGAACCACCTTAATCCAGTCCACTTCGGGCAGTTGTTGCGGTGCGTGGATATGTACTCCCATAAATATATACAATGCGAACGCGATGGCGGCTGCAGGCATGACGATTTGTGAATTGACTTTAAACTTATCGCTCAACTTACATCCTTGCGTACGGGTAGCCGTAATAGTCGTATCGGATATGAACGACAAGTTGTCGCCGAAAAAAGCTCCTCCGGCTACGATAGCTACCAACAACGGAAGACCTGTCCCTGTCTCGTGGGCTATACCTGCCGCCAAAGGCGTTAACGCCACAATCGTACCGACAGAAGTCCCTATGGAAAGCGAGATGAAGCAAGCTGCCAGAAAAATGCCTCCCAACAGCAGGTTCTCCGGCAAGAGTTGCAGGGAAAGGTTCACCGTCGCGTCGATAGCCCCCATGGCTTTGGCCGATGCGGCAAAAGCTCCTGCAAGGATAAAAATCCATATCATCAGCATAAGGTTCGGCGAACCGGCTCCTTGGGAATATACCTTTACACTCTCTTCCAACGGAACGCCACGCATGGTCGCGACCGCATAGACGGACGACACCATGAAAGCCACCGTGATAGGCACTTTATAGAAGTCATGGACGATAATGCTAGTCACGAGATAAAGGAGCACGAAAACGAGCAGTGGACTGATGGCTGCCACACTTTTTCCATTTATAGACATTTCGCAACGTTTACATGTGGACGGCCGGTCATTTCTCGTCGGCCGTATAATAAATATAATTCTCAGCCGTCAACAATTCAAGCGGCATGTAATTGCATTGCTGTACGGCTTTCTTCAACACGATATGGTTGAACAGCGCCTTCACGCTGTTGTAGCCTTGTTTCCACGGATGTTGGGCAATAAGAAAATCGATAGTGCCTTGTTTGAGGCATTCCACATTCCGTCCCACCATGTCGTAGCCAAACAAATGGAAATCTTTCAAGCTGTTATGTTGAAAGTATTCTCCCAAAATGTATGCGCGGGAACAGAACGTGATGCAATGCCGGATGTCCGGATGTTCATCCAAAAATGCACGTATCCTGCTTTCGTATCCGTCCTCTCCGTCAAGTTGCAGGGAAAGCTCCACTACTTCGCAATCCGGATAATATGTCGTCATGTATTCCCTGAAACCCACCTCGCGGTATTCCTGCTGACGGGAGGCCACACGCCCTTTCGACATGAGCTTCATCAACAAAATGCGCCGGGCGTGTCCGCCGGCCTGCATCATGAAGATGCGCCCGGCAAAATAACCACTCTTCAAGGAATCTTGTCCGAAGAAAGCCAACGGCTCTATCTCGGGAACATTGGAATCCAAAAAGACAAATGGAATGTCCTGTTCCTGTAACCGGCGGCAAAACGTCTGGGTCACATCGAAATTTTGTGGGACAATGACCACCCCGTCCGGCTTTTTATCCCAAATACGCTCGGCGGCAGAGGCAAAAGAACTACCTTCAAACTGGTCATAATACTCCGTAATCAACGAAAGGTGGAAATCGCCCCGATTAAGAATGCACTGCCGCAACCCTTTTTCCACGTTGGTCCAATAAGCATTCCTGTCGTGACCGGGAAGCAGGCAGCAAAACGTATATTTACGGTTATATGCCAAGGCACTGGCATACATGTTAGGCTGATAATTGATTTCCTTCAATATAGCTTCCACTTTGGCTCTCGCCTTACCCGAGACATTGGGACGGTTATGCAACACACGGTCTACTGTACCTACCGAAACGCCGGAACGTTCGGCTATATCTTTGATTCTGATTTTATCTGACGAATGGACTTCCCACATAATACTCTTTCTTATTCGAGAAACGAAATGGTACGAAGATACGTTATTTTAATGGTACGCAAGGTATGAAAAAAACAAAAACTCGTTTTTTTGATTTATTTTTCCGTAAAAAAGAACGCCTTACGGAAAAAATATCTATTTTTGCATATCAAAAAAATAAATTGTGTGGGTTAACAGTAAAAACCAAGGCTAACAATAACCAAAATACAGGTATGGGAAAAATAATAACGATGGGAGAAATCATGCTCCGTTTGTCTACACCCGGACAATCTCGTTTTGTACAGACAGACACATTTGATATTAATTACGGGGGCGGGGAAGCCAACGTAGCCGTAAGTTGTGCCCATTATGGACATGAGGCCTACTTTGTTTCCAAACTGCCCAAGCATGAAATAGGTCAGGCTGCCGTAAATGCCTTGCGCCGTTATGGCGTACACACTGATTTCATCGCCCGTGGCGGTCAGCGCGTGGGAATATATTATCTGGAAACAGGAGCCTCCATGCGTCCGTCCAAAGTCATTTACGACCGTGCAGGGTCGTCTATTGCAGAGGCTTGCCCGGACGATTTCGATTTCGATGCCATCATGGAAGGTGCCGACTGGTTTCATTGGAGCGGTATCACACCGGCCATTTCAGATGCCAGTGCCGAATGTTTGCGCCAGGCATGTATTGCAGCCAAAAAGCACGGCGTGACCGTTTCCTGCGACCTCAATTTCCGCAAGAAGCTTTGGACATCGGAGAAAGCCCAAAGCATTATGAAGCCTCTGATGCAATACGTGGACGTATGCATCGGCAACGAAGAAGACGCAGAACTTTGTCTGGGCTTCAAGCCGGATGCGGACGTAGAAGGGGGCAGCACGGAAGCCGAGGGTTACAAAGGCATTTTCAAAGGCATGATGGACACGTTCGGTTTCAAGTACGTCATTTCCACTTTGCGTGAATCCATCTCGGCCACTCACAACGGGTGGAAAGCCATGATATACGACGGTAAGGAGTTCTATGTGTCCAAACGTTACGACATAGACCCCATCATCGACCGTGTCGGAGGAGGCGATTCTTTCTCAGGAGGCATTATTCACGGCTTGCTAACAATGAAGACTCAAGGCGAGGCGTTGGAGTTTGCCGTAGCGGCTTCGGCTTTGAAGCACACAATTCCGGGCGACTTCAACATGGTATCCGCCGAAGAAGTGGCAGCTTTGGCCGGAGGTTCTGCCAACGGTCGTGTACAAAGATAAACCCGTCCAACGATAATAAGAAAAAGATATGGCAAAATTCGATAAACTTGCAGTCATGCAAAAAATAGGGGAAACCGGCATGGTTCCCGTATTCTATCATTCCAATGCCGAAACGGCCAAGAAAGTAATCAAGGCGTGCTATGATGGTGGCGTGCGCGCATTTGAATTCACCAACCGTGGCGATTTTGCCCAGGATGTGTTTGCAGAATGCGTGAAATTCGCTGCCAAGGAATGCCCGGAACTGGCTTTGGGCATAGGTTCCGTTGTGGATGCCCCTACAGCAGCCCTCTACATCCAGTTAGGAGCTTGCTTCGTGGTAGGGCCGTTGTTCAATCCTGACATCGTACCGGTATGCAACCGCCGTTTGGTGCCCTACTGTCCGGGATGCGGCACAGTATCGGAAATCGGCAAGGCACAGGAATTGGGCTGCGACCTTTGCAAGCTCTTCCCCGGTGACGTGTACGGCCCGGCTTTCGTGAAAGGGATGATGGCACCCTGCCCATGGACCAAGCTTATGGTGACGGGCGGCGTGGCTCCTACGAAAGAGAATCTGACCGCATGGGTCAAAGCCGGAGTCTACTGTGTGGGGATGGGTTCCAAATTGTTCCCGAAAGAAGAAGTTGCTGCCGGGAATTGGCAATACATTACCGACAAATGTAAAGAGGCTTTGGGCTATATTGCCGAAGCGCGTATATAATGACAAAGGACATTAGATTTTTATGAGTAATACAATTGGTTAATTTTGTGGTATGTGATTTGCGAAAACCGCATACCTTGGTTTTAATGTTTTTAGATGTGGGTGCCATGTCTTGTGAAAAACGTGGCACAGTTTAACTTTTTATAATTATTAAAATTTTAGGTTAATGTATGCGGCTTTGTGAAAAGCCGCATTTTTTGTATACATGGGAAGTGTGCTATTCCATTAGCCGAAATGTTTTATGCAACCAAGTTGCACGGAAAACCGGATAACTTTGCCATAGAAATCATAAAAAAGCCATATAATGAAAACAAAAGCACATACCTGTGGGTGCGGTCACGGCATCTGCCACACGGAAAACAATCGGAAAACCAACCTGTGTCTGTGGTTTTCTTTCGCAGTTTTGATCAGCGGCATCACATGTCAAAGCATGGACACTGCCTTTTTTCGCCCTTCATGGGTACGGCTGTGTTGGTTCTTCGTGGGGTGGTTGCCCGTAGCGTTCCCCATCATGAAAGAGGCGTGGGAAACCATTCGCCACAAGGACTTTTTCAATGAATTTACGCTGATGCTGTCGGCCTCGCTCGGCGCTTTCTATATCGGAGAATATCCGGAAGCCGTAGCGGTCATGTTCTTTTATGCCGTGGGAGAGATGTTTCAGGACCGTGCGGTGGACAAAGCCCGGAGCCATATCAAGTCGTTGTTGGACGTGCGGCCGCAGACTGCCACCGTGCGGCGCGACGGGCAATGGCAGACGGTGGCACCGGAAACCGTGGGGGTAGGAGAGGAGATTGAAGTCAAGACAGGCGAACGCGTCCCCTTGGACGGTGTGTTGTTGGAGCCTGAAACCGCTTTCAATACCGCCGCATTGACCGGCGAAAGCGTGCCGCGCATGATTGGACAAGACGAAGAAGTACTGGCCGGTATGATACCGACCGAACGGGTCGTCAGATTACGCACTGTACGCGGCTATACCGACAGCGCCCTGTCACGTATCCTCGACATGGTACAGCATGCGGCTTCACGCAAAGCTCCCACCGAACAGTTTATCCGCCGGTTTGCCCGTGTCTACACTCCGGCTGTCACGATACTTGCCGCACTGTTGGTCGTGTTGCCTTGGCTTTATGCCTCATGGCATCCCGGTTTCATCTACGATTTTCATGCATGGCTCTACCGGGCGTTGGTCTTTCTCGTCATTTCCTGCCCCTGTGCATTGGTGGTCAGCATACCGTTGGGCTATTTCGGAGGAATCGGGGCTGCCTCACGCCGGGGAATCCTGTTCAAAGGCAGTAACTATCTGGATGCCATTACCCATATAGATGCCGTAGTATTCGATAAGACCGGCACACTGACCTGCGGCGTCTTCCGGGTGCAGGAAGTACATCCTTCCGGTGACCTCACAGCCGACGAACTGGTGGCATGGGCCGCAGCGGCGGAATCCGGAAGCAACCATCCCATAGCCCGTGCCGTTGGTGAATATGCCAAACAACAGGCCATAACGCTTCCTGCGGTAAGAAATACGGAAGAACGGGCCGGATTAGGTCTGCGCGCCATGACCGACCGAGGCGAACTTTTAGTCGGGAAGGCGGCATTATTGGCTCAAAACCAAGTGGCTTATCCCGAAGACATTCTTCACATTCCCGACACGATTGTGGTTGTGGCCCTCGACGGACGCTATGCCGGCTACCTGCTGTTGGCCGACGAGCCGAAACCCGACGCATCCCGTGCCGTGGCGGCTCTCCATGGCCTGGGCATCCGCAACCTCTGCATTTTATCCGGAGACAAGTCGGCATTGGTGGGCAAACTGGCCGGACAATTAGGGATTTCCCGTTATTTCGGCGACCTGATGCCGGAGGACAAAGTGCGGCATATCGAAGAATTCCAAACAGAAGAACATGCGCGTGTGGCTTTCGTCGGCGACGGACTGAACGATGCGCCCGTATTGGCTGCCAGCAAGGTAGGCATTGCGATGGGCGGGTTGGGAAGCGACGTGGCCATCGAAGCGGCCGACATCATCCTGCAAACCGACCAACCGTCGAAGATAGCCGAAGCCATTCGCATAGGTCGCCGCACACGAGCCGTCGTGTGGCAGAACATCATCGGTGCCCTCGGAGTGAAACTGCTTGTACTGGTACTGGGTGCTTTCGGTGCGGCCACCTTGTGGGAAGCCGTCTTTGCCGACGTGGGTGTGGCTTTGTTGGCCATTCTGAATGCCGTCCGGCTGTTGAGTGATAAAAAAGATTAAACCATCGCCATACTATGGGATAAAGCACGTACCTTTATCCCATGGTTATATTGGAGGCATATACATTATGGAAGAAGACATCTATTTGCATAAACTGAATTTACGGAACGTGAAACCCACAGCCATCCGTCTGTTTATTCTCCGTACGATGATGGAAATGAACCGTGCCGTGTCACAACCCGACTTGGAAGAAAAACTGCAAACCGTGGATAAATCCACCATATTCCGCACCATCTCGCTGTTTCTGGACCATCACCTGATTCATGCCATTGATGACGGGTCAGGCGCACTGAAATATGCGGTATGCAGCGACGATTGCACTTGTTCGGTGAGCGACCAACACGTACATTTCTATTGCGAAGGATGCCATCGGGCTTTCTGTTTTCGGAGTCAGGCGGTCCCGGTGGTGCAGGCACCGGAAGGATTCGTCCTGCACGGGGTGAATTATGTACTCAAAGGACTGTGTCCGGCATGTGCGGCCCGTATAGATAAAGACTGACATTTTGTCAGTAGCCTTATCCTCGTTTTTGGGAAACAATACCAACCATGACACGGCAGCGCACACTGCGCAATGAGGGCGGAAGAAGATCCGGTTCCATGATTTCGAGATTTGACTTCAATTCGTCTAGCAACTCTGGATGGGGGAGGCATAATTTATAGGCCAGTTTCATACAAAGTGCACGGACGCTATAGGGATACCGGGAAGAAGACATGCCGATAAGGCAATAGTCCAAGAAATCCGTACGGAACGGGTGGGGGAGCACAGAACGGGAAATGAGCGTGAGCAACAGGCGGCGGAGCGTTTCGCTCCGGGTATCCATGGCACGTTCCATCCACGTGTCCACGTAGTGCGGCGGGAGGCTTGGCAAAAGGTCGGTATCCGCATACGTGAAGATCCATGCAGCATTTTCCGCCATGCGGCTGTCGCCATCCGCCATGATACGGTACAGCGTGTCGCGGAACATGCCATCGTATGCCAAGCGTTTCCCACAGGCGCGGACTTCCCGCATAGGAAGGCGACCGGACAGCATGTCCTGCCATTCGGAAGCGGATGAAGCCTGACCTACCATAGATGGTGCTCTGCAAAATAACGCCATAACGGAGCGAGCATCAACGCCTGCTTGATTTCGTTGTGCTGCAAGAGGCTGCGCACTTCCTCCACGGTTAGGAAATGCACGCTGATGTCCTCGGTGGCTTCCCGGTGGGGAGCCGACATGCGTTTCACTCCCCGTGCCACAAAACAATGGCATTGGTTGTTCATGGAAGACGTATTGGGCGAAATGGTCATCAAGTGCGCCCATACCCCGCCACCGAATCCCGTTTCTTCGTGCAGTTCCCTTTGAGCGGATTCCAACGGCGTTTCCCCTTCTTCGCACACCCCGGCACATATCTCATAACCGGTCCACTGCAATCCATGACGGTATTGCCTTTCCATGATAAATTTTCCATCTTCGGTCAAGGCTATCACATTGACCCAATCCGGATACTCCAACACGTAGTATTCGTCATTTTCCACGCCATTGGGAAGCCTCACCTTGTCGCGCCGGGCAGTCAGCCAGGGGCGACGGATGAGGTATTCACTCTCCAAAACCGTCCATTGTTTATCTTTGTCGTCCGTCATATCAAGTTGTTTACTACGCAAAGGTAAGTCTTTTCTTTAAAGAAAAGCTTCCGGAAAGCGAAAATCTTCCGGAAGCATGATTCCGGTTTATAGGGTAACGCCGGACTTGAAAATAGCAATTTCGTGATAACCGTTCTCTTCGTTCAACGTCTGTCGCCCACTGGCCACGTCGAGGACGAAAGACGTGAAGCGTTCCAATACGAGTGGCATGGGTTCTCCTTCCAGTAACGTGCCGGCATTGAAATCTATCCAATTAGACTTTTTCTCCGACAATCCGGTGTGGGACGAAATCTTCACGGTGGGCACAAACGTACCGAAAGGCGTGCCGCGTCCGGTCGTGAACAGCACGATATGGCATCCGGAGGCCGCCAAAGCGGTACTGGCCACAAGGTCGTTGCCGGGAGCACTCAGCAAATTCAGTCCCGGAGAAGACAAGGTTTCTCCATATTCCAACACGTCGCATACGGCAGTCGTCCCGGATTTCTGCGTACATCCCAATGACTTTTCTTCCAAGGTGGAAATCCCCCCGGCCTTGTTTCCCGGCGAGGGGTTCTCGAAGACCGGTTGCCCGTGGCTGATGAAATAGTCCTTGAAACCATTGATGAGCGAGACGGTCTTCCGGAAAACCGCCGCATCCTTGCAACGCGCCATCAAAAGCGTTTCGGCACCGAACATTTCAGGCACCTCTGTAAGCACCGTGGTGCCCCCTTGTGCCACGAGGTAGTCTGAGAAACATCCTAAAAGCGGATTGGCCGTAATGCCGGAAAAGCCGTCGGAACCTCCGCATTTGAGTCCTATTTTCAGTTTCCCCATCGGCACTTCCGTCCGGCTGTCTCCCACCATCCGGGCATATAAATCCCGGAGAATCGTCATCCCGCTCTCCATCTCGTCCTCCTCGTGTTGGCAGACCATAAAGCGTATGCGCTCCGTGTCATAGTCTCCAAGTAAGGCACGGAATGCGTCGGGCTGGTTGTTTTCGCAACCCAAGCCGATTATCAACACGCCGCCGGCATTGGGATGGAGTGCCATGTCGCGCAGGATGAGGCGCGTATGCTCGTGGTCGTCTCCTAATTGCGAACACCCGTAATTATGCGTGTAAGCCCTGATGCCGTCTATTCCTTCGGCACGGGTTTCCTTTTCGAGCATCCGCGCCAAACGTTCGGCCACGCCGTTGACGCATCCCACAGTGGGGATAATCCATAATTCGTTACGGATGCCCACTTCACCGTTCCTGCGTGCATAACCCGAGAAGGTCCGCAGGCAGTCGGGCAGGGGGCATGGGACGGGTACGGGTTGGTACCGGTAATCCGATATGCCCTTCAGGTTGGTACGCAACATCCGCTCGTTCACCCACCGGCCCGGCTCTATCGTTTCCGTGGCATGCCCGATGGGGCTGCCATACTTGATAACGTCCTGTCCGGCGGCAATATGGGCGAACGAGACTTTATGGCCGGCCGGAACCTGCTCCCTCACCTTGACAATCGTGCTCCCGTATGTGATGCTTTCTCCCTCCTCCAACGGTTGCAAAGCCACGGCCACATTGTCCGCCGGATGAATGATAATATATTTCAACATAAAGAAATCCTATGAATCCAACGTATGTTTCAGTGCCTCCCGCATGCCCTGTAAGCGGATGTCTTTCAGGTAACGTGCCAAGAGTCCGCCCAATCCGGGTATCCGGTTCAAATCTTCACCCCACCAATCCGTACGTTCCAACACGCCAGTGGCCACCTTTTGCTCGTCGCCGTCCTGCCACAAGCAGGCCACGTGTGCCATGATGTCGGGGGAGTCGGACGGGACAATCGGAGTACCATCCTCGCGGCTGCCACCTTTATAATAAATAATCAGGGCTGCCAGGCCGAACACGATTCCGGACGGGAGCGTGCCTTTGCGCCTGAGGTATTCTTTCAGTCCCGGCAAATCTCGCGTGGCGAACTTAGGGAAGGCGTTCAGCATGATGGACGTGACCTGATGGTCTACAAACGGGTTGGTAAACCGTTCCATCACGCTGTTGGCAAACGTCCGGAGTTCTTCCTGTGGCAAGTCTATCGTCTCGATGAGTTCGTCGAACATCACTTTGTGGATATACCGCCCCACGTCCGGGTCTTGGCAGGCATCACGCACGATGTCTACTCCGGAAAGATATGCCACGGGGGAGAGTAGCGTATGAGGCCCGTTCAGCAAGGTCACCTTTCTCCGGTGGTAAGGTTCTTCGTCGGGCACAAAGCGTACGTTCAGGCCGCATTCCGCAGCCGGAAACTCCTGCGCCACATTTTCCGGAGCTTCGATGACCCAAAGGTGGAATGCCTCGCCCTGTACGACGAGTTGGTCTTTGTATTGCAGCCTTTCCTGAATCTCTTCGATGTGCTTACGGGGAAAGCCCGGCACGATACGGTCCACCAACGTGGCATACACGCCGCATGCCCCTTCGAACCATGCCGCAAAATCCTCGCCAAGCTGCCAGAGGTCGATATATTGTCGGATGATTCTTTTCAGATGATGCCCGTTCTGGAAAATCAACTCGCAGGGAAAAATAAGCAGCCCCTTGCTTTTGTCGCCACGGAAATGACGGAAACGATGGTAGAGCAGTTGCGTCAGTTTTCCGGGGTAAGAGGCAGCCGGACGGTCGTCGAGCCTGCAAGCCGGATCGAATGCGATGCCGGCCTCGGTCGTATTGGAAACGACAAAACGAATTTCCGGTTGCTCGGCCAGTTTCATATACTCGTCAAAATGGCTATAGGGGTTAAGCGCACGGCTGATGACATCTATCAGGCGGTATGAGTTTACCACCTGCCCGTTTTCAAGCCCTTGCAGGTTGACGTGGTAAAGGCCATCCTGCCGGTTGAGCACATCCACCATGCCCTTTTCGATAGGTTGCACCACGACCACGCTGCCGTTAAAGTTACTGCGCTCATTCATATTTGATATAATCCAATCCACGAAAGCGCGCAGGAAATTGCCTTCGCCAAACTGTATGATTCTCTCTGGCCTTTCACTCTTGGAGGCCGTTGTTTTATTCAATTCCAACATAGATACATTTATTTAATTGACCTGTATTTCTCTTATTCCAAAACAATCCCTTTCACAATCACTTCCGTCAATGCAGCCTTGTCGTTTTCCAAAAAACGGATACGGACAAAACGGCCGGTAGGGACTTCCTCAGAGAATGACAACAACAGGTTCTGTTCTGTTTGCATATTCTGACTCTTGTCACAGAGTACTTCCCATGTGTTGTTATCATGTGATGCCTCCACTATATAGCGGCGAGCCGCTTCATCGGGGAAATGCAGTTGGATTTCCTTTAATTGCAAGCCCTTTTCCGTATTCACTGTCCAGAAAGGCGATTTATCCTCCGCTGAAGCCTTCCAATAAGTCCGAATATTTCCATCGGAAGCCATGCCGGGAGTATGTTCATTTGCGTTGCTGCTGGTAATAGTAGGATTGTTTCGCCCGAAAGTTTGTATAACCTCCGTCTTCCCCTCACGTACATAACGTTTATAGGGACGTTCTACTATCGGAGTTACTCCTTCTTTATATTCCTCACCACCCTTAAACGTAATCGTAATCCGTGCCGGTTCCAAACCTTCGGACGTGGCTTCTACTATAGTTTTGCCTGCATAGTAGGAACGCATGGCGATAGCGGCTTGCCCATCCATGATGCGGATGTCGCTGTCAGCCTCAAAACGGATGGAACGTCCTGTTGGGAACTCACCCGGACCAGATACAATACGCAATTCCACGTCGGGCGACTGGCTGACCCATTTGCCCGAAACGTCACATACCGTAACCAACAACTGTACATCGTCCGTGCCGTCCGTTTTTACAATCGTACCACTAGCTTCCAATTTCAGTTTTGCAGCCGCACTATCTATCGGCCATTCCGGTGGAGCAATACCTGCATATTCATTGCGATACCAGTACCAGTAACGTTTTGGAATGCGGAAATAATCGATAATGCCCAACTTGGCCATCATGCTTCCGGCTATGCTGCCGTGGTCAAAAGCACACCAACTAACTTGTCCGCTGCGCCAAGGATACCCTTTCCACCCTTCATTCTGCTTTATGCATCCCCACTTCGCGTTATATTCTCCAGGGCGGTCTGACGAGATTTCGGAACCATATTCGGAAACAATGTTGGGAATGCCCGGATTTTGGAAGTCAGGAATAATGGCCCCGTCACCATTATAGCCTGCCACATCTCCGATATGGTCAATGCGTCCTTCCCCGATAGGACGTTGGGCGCCTCCAATGGCTGCTGGACGTGTCGGATCTAACTGATGAACTCGATTTACCATTTTCCGCAACAATCCGCGCATGCCATCCATAGCCTCCGGGGCGGTGAAGAAGGCTTCATTACACACACTCCACGCCACAATGGACGGATGGTTACGGTGAATGCGTATCATCTCCTCTAATTGCAGCAAGGCACTTTCTTCGAATGCAGCCGTATGAGTTTTATCCACCGGATAGGCACTACTACTCCATGAACCGTCCTCTCCATATCCACCTATGCCCCAAAAAGGAGCTTCCGACCAGAACAGAAGACCCAGTTCATCGCAAGCCTGAACAAAAAACGGAGCATGTGGATAATGTGAGCCACGGATAAAGTTAAATCCGGCCTCCTTTACCATCGCCACATCCCGCCGGGCGGCACTTTCCGTCACAGCGTCTCCCCAACCGGCCTGATCTTGATGCACATTGGCACCTTGAATAACCAAGCGATTACCGTTTAGAAAGAAACCTTTGTCGGCTGTCCATTTGAGCCATCGGAAACCAAACGGGGTTTCCATACAGTCCAGTAACTCATCATCTTTATAGAGCGAACTAACCGCTTTGTACAGGATAGGGGTCTGAGGTGTCCACAGTTTAGGTTCCTGAATCGGTTCTGTCTGTTGCATCCACACCTTACACTCGTTAGCGGCCAATCTTCCCGTGGTTTCCGTTACCGCCACTTCTTCTCCCCATTCATTGAGAATACGCGTTTCCAAGCGGTAGGTTCCCGGTTCATCGCTGTCATTACACAATTCCGTTTCAATTTTTACCGATGAGCTTTTTCCATCCTGTTCCTCTAACTCCGGAGTGGTTACAAACGTACCATACCAAGCAATGTGTACGGGAGTTTTTTTCACTAACCGTACATTGCGATAAATACCTCCACTGAATACATGTTCGCCTGCCCGGGGGGCTACATCCGGTTGCCATAAATTATTTACCCGAACCGCTACCATGTTATCACCAACCTTTGCACAATCAGAGATATTTATTGAGAAGCCCGTATATCCTCCCACATGCCTGCCTGCTAATTTCCCGTTAACAAAAACTTCCGCATCTTGGAACACACCGTCAAACTCCAAGAAGAGCTTTTTCGTCAAATCCTTTTCATCCAGTTGCAAATGTTTCCGATACCACCCATACCCCACATAGAAATCTTTTGCCATAAAGTAGGGTATGCTGAAAGAATGAGGAATACCAATGTTTTCCCAACAGCTGTCATCATAATCTACTTGTTCAGCTCCTGTGTAATCGCCTTGGGCGTACTTCCAAGTATTATTGATGTTGGTTGTTTCGCGGGGAGTCTCACTGAGAATTGTACAAGCTGTTTGAAAGCACAGTACATGTACTAGCAAACAAATGATACAAATGGTTCTCATTATATATAATTGAATATTTCTTTTATACATAAATCCAACATTTAGATGAATGTAAATCTTTTTAAAACTTCACCAAGATTCGGAAAACCTTAGACGGTTCATCCGCCCACTGCTGTAATGCTTTCCCGGCTTGTTCAAGGGAGACCTCACGGGTAACGAGCTTGTCCACCGGGCAGCGTCCTTGTTGCAAATAACGGACCACGGCGCGAAAATCTTCCGGTAATGCGTTTCTCGAACCACGTATGTCCAACTCCTTCTGCACGAACAACTTCGTCTGGAAAGAAACATCGCTTTTGGCATATCCGATGTACACTACACGTCCGGTGAAGGATACTTCCTGAACGGCCATGACGTATGTCGGCGCACTGCCCACAGCCTCAATCACTACGTCCGGGCCTAAGCCTCCGGTGTATTCCATCAGCCGGGCATGCACGTCCTCCGTTTTGGAATTGAAAAGGCAGGTAGCCCCCAAGGAACGCGCCACCTCAAGCTTTTCGTCATCCAAATCCACGGCAATCACCTTTGCCCCTCTCAGGGCTGCACGGACAATAGCCCCCAAGCCAATCATGCCGCAGCCGATGACCATGACCGTGTCTATGTCCGTAATTTGAGCACGCGACACGGCATGGAAGCCCACGCTCATGGGTTCCACTAAAGCACAGTCGCGGGCGGAAAGCCCGTCGGTCGTTACGACTTTCTGCCAAGGCACGGCCACGAATTCCGTCATGGTGCCATCCCGTTGTACGCCAAAAGTCTCGTTATGTTCACAAGCATTGACTCGCCCGTTGCGGCAAGCGGCGCACTTGCCGCAATTCGTGTAAGGATTGACGGTGACATTCTGTCCCGGGCGCAGAAAGTCGGGGACATCCGTGCCCACAGCTTCTATCGTAGCGCCCACTTCATGGCCGGGGATGACAGGCATCCGTACCATCGGGTTCCGCCCCAAATAGGTGTTGAGGTCTGAGCCGCAGAAACCTACATAACGGATACGTAACAATACTTCGCCCGTCCGGCAGGCAGGCGCTTCTATTTCCTTTAAAGCCGTATGAAGCGGCGATATAATCTGAAATGCTTTCATTCTGACATGTTTTTAATATAAGGTAATACGGGCAAGGCACCGAAGCCGTAGAAAGTTTTTGCATTGCCTCCCAAGAACAGGGATTTTTCCTCATCGCTCAGCTCATTGCTCTTTACAACAAAATCGTAGGACATGCGATAGGTTATCGCCGTGATGGTGCGCGGATAGTCCGATCCCCACATCAATTTTTCCATCCCGACGAGTCCGGCAGCTTCCCGGATGGCACGCACGGCTCCTTTGAAAGGATAAAACTCATCGTTGAAAAGCCATGTGATGCCACCGGACTCTATGAATACGTTGGGATAACGTGCCAATTTGATTTGTTCCATCCAACCGGGAAAAGTCACCATCCCGAAATGTCCGATGGCAATCTTCAGATCCGGGCATTCCGTAATCACGTCTCTCAACTCCTCCACTTGGGTGTCGCCTTCCAACATGTCTATCGACAGGATGATCCGGTGTCCCTCCATGAGGTGGAACATGGCCATCATTTCGTCGCCGTTCAACGGAATCCTGCCTGTGGACAAAACCAAGCGGTTGGCCGGAACCTTGATGGCCTTGAATCCTTTCCCTATCAGTTCATTGGCCTGCACCAGAAATCCCGGTTTGCGGAACTCGCACAAACCGCATACCAAAAAGCGATTCGGGTAACGGGCCTGTACGTCCATCAGGTAATCGTTCTGTATGCCGTCGATATATTCTTGTGTGACCACGGCGGCACTGACTTGTGCATAGTCCATGTTGGAGAGGAACACTTCAGCAGTGTTTCTTCCGTCCGTCATAAAAGGCGGGAGCATTTGCCGGACTTCTCCCATGAAAAGCGATTTGCCTCCCGAGAGGGTGCGGATGGGCAGCCCGTCGACTTCGGTATCTTGTCTGAGCCATAAATGGGAATGGGCATCAATGATTGTATATTCCATCTCTTTCCGGTTTTATGTGTTTTTCCACGTTACACGTTGTTGGTCTCCGATGATTTCTTTCACTTTAGCTACCAAATCCCAATCTATCGGCTCCTCGATATATTGTATATTCTTGAGCACGTTGTCCGGATTGGCAGAACTGAAAAGGGTGGTACCAATACGAGGATTGCTGACCGAAAACTGAATCGCTAACTTTTCTATAGGATAACCCTGTGACAGACAATAGTCCGAGGCTTTGCGGCAAGCTTCGACCAATGCAGCCGGAGCCGGATGCCATTCCGGTACACCACGCTGCGACAACAACCCCATAGAGAATGGAGATGCGTTGATGACTCCGATTCCTTTTGCCTCGAAGTAATCCAAGAAATCGGCTAACCGGTCATCGTTTAACGAATAATGGCAAAAATTGAGCACGCTTTCCACTGTCCCCTCCGGCACACGGTCGATGACCCATTTCAGGTTTTCGAGCTGCAGGTCGGTGATTCCTACATGGCCAACGAGTCCTTTCTCCCGTAGTTCCACCAATGTCGGCAAGGTCTCGTTTATTACTTGGGAAAGATCTGCAAACTCTATGTCATGCACATTAATAAGGTCGATGTAGTCCACATGCAGCCGTTCCATGCTTTCAAAAACGCTTTCCCGAGTCCTTTGAGCGGAATAGTCCCAAAGGTTCACCCCATTTGCACCGTAACGTCCGACTTTGGTAGACAAGAGGAACGATTCCCGCGGCAATTCCGTCAGAGCCCCTCCCAATACCGTCTCGGCTTTCGTGTGACCGTAATAAGGCGACACGTCGATGAAGGTCATACCATGTTCTATCGCCGTAAATACGGCACGAATCGCTTCTGCTTCGCTGACAGAGCGAAACACACCTCCCAATGAAGAGGCACCAAAACTCAATACGGGCACTTTCATTCCCGTTTTTCCTAAATATGAATATTTCATAATAGAATCTTTTTTATTGATGTCATTTCTTTCATCATGTTGTTTGCACCATAAATAGCTTATGCAAAAGTAGGTGAAAACATATTGTTCTTATTGGACTTTATAGCCTTTAATAAGAACAATATCGGCTAAATCTTATAGGATAAAACTGTTTTATGATAATTTAACTGTTGGGGGGCAAAATAATGAATATTATTACCATCTTTGAATTCATTTTATACGCCATGGAATTTAACATAGACAATTTTCACCCTTTTGTCCTTAATGTGGGACTGGCCCTGCATAATGCAGATTGGAATTGGAAAAACGTGAGCAGCCCTTTTGCTCGCCTTTATTATGTCATAGAAGGTACGGCCAAAGTCATATTGCCCGACCATACCGTGCAGCTTCGCGAAGGGCACATGTACTTTATTCCCGCATTTACTACGCACAGTTATGAATGCACCTCATCTTTTGCCCATTACTATGCCCACATTTATGAAGACCCTCAGGCCAAAAGCTTGTTCTTGGAAGATTGGATCCTGCCGGAGGAAATCCAGGCCGGTTCGCTTGAACGTTCTATCTTCCAGGAACTATACTCCTTGAATCCGACGATGAAGTTGAGCAAATCCGATCCCACCACTTATGACAACAGTTCCACATTGGCATCCAACTTATTAAAGAACAAACAGAGGCCGCTTTATAACAAAATGATTTCGCGCGGTATTGTCTACCAATTGCTTGCCCCCTTTTTCAGAACGGCTCATATTAAATCCGTGGTGACGGACGACCGGATAAGAAAAGCCATCACCTATATCCGCAATCACATTTCGGACGACCTCTGCATCGACAAAGTGGCAGAAACATTATGTGTATCTAAAAACTACTTTATCCGTATCTTCAAAAAGGAAACGGGAACGACTCCTGCCAATTTCATCATTCAACGCAAAATAGAAAAAGCTCAGTTATTGCTTGTCACGAACGACCTTCCGGTAAAACAAACTTCCTATCTGGTCGGTTTCGAGGACTTCTCTTATTTCAACAGGGTTTTCAAAAAGATTACCGGCATGACACCTAACGAATACCGCAGGAAAGCCAAATCGCAATCGGCAACTGACGGAAAATACAACCCCCATGAAAAGAACCCGAATTTGGAATAGGGAATACAAGAAAGCCGTTTCTACTTGAAACGGCTTTCTTGTCAAGAGGTTCCCAGCAGATTCGAACTGCTGTGGACGGTTTTGCAGACCGCTACCTAACCACTCGGTCAGGGAACCATTTCCGTTTTGCGTTGCAAAGGTACAACTTTTTTTGAAAACCGCAATTATTTATGCGCATTTTCCTCTTTTTTGGTGCAGTTTCTCCGTTTTTCTTTCCTTGTAGGTCGTTTCAACCCCCTCAATTTACAGTCTGCCGTACAACTTGCACATGCCGACGAGTCTTCCGGATGACGTATGAACTGGTAAACGCGCCTTCCCACCCAACAGAAAGCCACCACGATAATGAAATAAGCTATATATTCATGCCACATAAGTCGAACCATATAAAATGTATCGGACAAAAATAATGTAAAAACGGATAACGGAATAAGCCATGGGGAACAAATTCCGTCTTTTTACCTTATATTATGAAAAAGAGAACAGGGAACGACAGAATAAAATACTTCTATCGCTAATTTTTAAGGCTTATTTGTTATCTTTGCATACTCCTGCAACGGGTTTGTTTGTTTTAGACAAGAGGATATGGTGAAGGAAGAATTTTTTTATGACAGTGTCATGTCGTGTATCCGGGAGCACCAGTTGGTTGGACCGGATGACAAGATACTTGTGGCCTTGAGTGGAGGAGCCGATTCCGTGGCTTTGCTATTGGTGCTGCAACAGGCCGGTTTCCATTGCGAAGCCGTGCACTGTAATTTTCATCTGCGCGGGGAGGAGTCCGACCGTGATGAGAAATTCGTGCGCGATTTATGCCGTTCACGGTCCATACGTTTGCATACGAAAGATTTCGACACGGCGGCGTACGCCCGTCAAAAAGGTATCAGCATAGAAATGGCCGCACGTGAATTGCGTTATGGATATTTTGAAGAGCTTCGTGCAGACTGGCGGTTTGATAAAATTGCTGTGGCACACCATCGTGACGACAACGTGGAAACACTGTTGTTGCATCTGGTCCGCGGCACGGGGCTGAAAGGCTTGACGGGCATGCGCTACCATAACGGTTATGTCATACGCCCGATGTTGGACACGAACCGGAAAGAAATCGAACGATATTTGGCCGGGAAAGGACAGCCTTACGTCACGGACAGCACGAACCTGGAAACGGAAGCCGTCCGTAACAAAATCCGTCTGGAGTTCTTGCCGATGCTGAAAACCGTGAACCCGTCCATCCTCGACACCTTACAAGGCACGATACGCCATCTGGAAGATGCCTATACCTTATATAATATGGCCGTAGAGGATTTGAAGGCGCGTATATGCCGGAATGACCGTATCGACATACAAGCCTTGAAGGCTGTTCCTGCCGCGCGCACCGTGCTCTTTGAACTGCTGTCCGCGTACGGTTTCAACAGCGTGCAGGCGGAAGAGGTTTTCGACCACTTGGATGGTTGTTCCGGAAAAGTTTATGAAAGCCATGAATGGCGGTTGCTTCGGGACCGAAAAACGCTTGTGCTTAGCCGTAAAGACGAACAATACAAGTGTTTGTGCCATGTCCTTCCATTGGAAGGATGTGTGAAAGTAACACAAGACCTTACCTTCCTCATTCGCAGGGTGCATTATGACCGGAATTTTACGATACCTCGAAGCAAGGATACGGTGTGCCTGGACCTGGACAAAATAGAATATCCCATAACGGTAAGGCTCGTGCAAGAAGGGGACCGTTTTGTCCCTTTCGGCATGACGGGGCAGAAATTGGTAAGCGACTACCTGACAAACTGCCAGAAAAACCTGTTTGAAAAAGAAAGGCAGTTAGTCGTATGTAGCGGAGAGCACATCGCTTGGTTGGTCAACGAACGGAGCGACAACCGTTTCCGGATAGATGACAAGACGAACCATGTACTCATCATACAATGCCAAAGAACCCCGCAGGCCTCATAAAGTTTTGAAAACCGAAATACCATAAAACAGAATATGCTTTCCATTTTGATTCCGACGTATAACTACGTGTGCGTTAAATTGGTGACCGACCTGCAACAACAGGCTGAAAGACTGGAATGCCCTTACGAAATATTAGTGGCTGACGATGCTTCGGAGGAAGCCTTTAAGCGTGAAAACCGTAAAATCAACGGCATTCCCGGCTGTAAATATATCGAATTACAAGAAAACGTGGGTCGTTCGCGTATCCGCAATATCTTGGGGCACCTCGCCCGATATGACTACCTTATTTTTATGGATTGTGATGCGTCGGTGGTCGGTAGCGACTTCCTGTCCCGGTACATGGCTGTGCGTAATGCGGCTGAAGTCGTTTACGGAGGCTTGGTGCATCCGGAACAGCTTCCGTCACCAGAGGTTTCTTTGGCATATCTTTACGAAAAAAACGCCGAACCTCACTTCACTGCCGAAAAACGGGCTTTGCACCCCTACAAAGTCTTCCGCACGTTTAATTTCATGATTCTCCGCGAAACGTTCCTCAAACATCCTTTTGATGAAACCATCACGCACTACGGGCATGAAGACACTTTATTCGGATTGGCATTAAAAAAAGAAGGCATCAAAATCCTGCATATCGACAATCCTTTGATGAACTGTGGCTTAGATACGAACCTCGACGTGTTGCGAAAGACGGAGGAGTCATTACGGACGCTCTATGTACACCGCAAGAAGTTGGAGGGGTCTTCGGAGATGCTGCGCCTGTACGGCATTCTCCAACGATTGCATCTTGTTTCTTTTGTATTCCTGTTGTTTCGCCTGTGCGAACCGATGTTACGACGGAACTTGTATGGCAGGCATCCCAACCTGTATTTCTTTGCCTTTTATAAAATAGGCTATTATTGCAACTTTGCTAAGGGAGGGAAATAAAAAAAGAACCGGACTCCATAAGGGTTACAGGAGTCCGGTTCTTTTTCAGTCTTATTCCCGACAATTCGTATTTCTTAATAAGCAAACAAAGGATAACCTGCCATCACTTCGTTCACCTGCTTGCGCACATCGGCAATGACATTCTCATCTTCCGGCGCATTCAATACCTTTTCTATCAACTCGGCAACCAGTACCATCAAATCTTCTTTTGCCCCACGTGTCGTAATGGCCGGCGTACCTAAACGGATGCCGGAAGTCTGGAACGCACTGCGGCTGTCGAACGGCACCATGTTCTTGTTCACCGTAATGTCGGCTGCTACCAAGGCTTTTTCGGCCACCTTGCCCGTCAAGTCGGGATATTTGCTACGCAAGTCCACCAACATGGAGTGGTTGTCTGTTCCGCCACTTACGATGTCGAAACCGCGTTTCATCAGTTCATCGGCCAAAACCTTGGCATTCTTCTGTACCTGTTTAGCCCATTCCTTGAATTCGGGTTGCAACGCCTCGTTGAAAGCCACGGCCTTGGCGGCAATCACATGCTCCAACGGGCCACCCTGGATACCGGGGAAAACGGCACTGTTGAGCAGTTGGCTCATTTTCTTCACCTCGCCTTTCGGAGTCTTCAATCCCCAAGGGTTGTCGAAGTCTTTACCCATCAGGATGATACCCCCGCGCGGACCTCTTAGTGTCTTGTGGGTGGTAGAAGTCACGATATGGGCATACTTTACCGGATTCTCCAACAGTCCGGCTGCAATCAAACCGGCCGGATGTGCCATGTCTACCATGAATATGGCACCAACCTTGTCGGCAATCTCACGCATGCGGGCATAATCCCACTCGCGGCTGTAAGCCGAACCGCCGCCGATAATCATTTTCGGGCGATGTTCAAGAGCCAGTTTCTCCATCTCGTCGTAATCCACACGGCCGGTTTCCTTGTTGAGGTTGTAACCGATGGCATGGTAGAGGATACCGGAAGTATTCACAGCCGAACCATGGGACAAATGGCCTCCGTGGTCCAGATTCAAGCCCATGAAGGTGTCACCCGGCTTCAGGCATGCCAAAAATACCGCAGCATTGGCCTGCGCTCCCGAGTGGGGCTGCACATTGGCGTACTCGGCACCGAACAGTTTGCATACCCGTTCGATGGCCAAGCTCTCCACTTCGTCCACCACCTGGCAGCCTCCGTAGTACCTCTTTCCAGGATATCCCTCGGCGTACTTGTTCGTCAGCCAGGAACCCATGGCTTTCATCACTTCGTCGCTCACGAAATTCTCCGATGCGATGAGTTCGATTCCTTTGAGCTGCCGTTGGTGCTCTTTTTCAATCAAATCAAATACTGTTGTGTCTGTTTTCATTTTTATTGACTTTAAATAATTGGATTTCATTCTTTCTTTTTCTCCACGCTCCAACCGAATTTACCGATTTTCCTGCCCAAGCCATAGTAAGCCCCGTGGAGGTAAACCAAAGGGTGACTGGCGTCCAGGCTCCATTTCCCGCTCTGCTCGTCCAAATAACGCTCATCGGCTTTCACATTCAGTACTTCCGCGATGAACATGTCATGCGACCCTAAAGATACAATCTCTTTCACACGGCACTCTATGTTCAGCGGCGATTCCTCCACGATGGGGGCTGCCACCATGCGGGCCTTTCCCGGAGTGAGCTTCATTTCCTCGAATTTACGGTAATCGCGCCCCGAACGCACGCCGCACCAATCCGTGGCGTACGCCATGTCTTCGGTAGTCAGGTTGAGGACAAACTCCATGCTTTGCTTGATAAGCGCGTAAGAATGCCGTTCCGGTCGTACGGAGATGTAGCACATGGCCGGATTGGTGCAAATGGTTCCTGCCCACGCCACGGTGAACAAATTATAATCCTCCGGCGTGCTGCCACAACTGACCAACAAGGCGGGCAGGGGATAAATCATAGTTCCGGGTTTCCAGTCTTGCTTCATAGCCCAAAGGGTTACACCAGTTTAACGTGGTCCAAATCCACCTCTTTATTACAATAATGGCAACGAAGCACACCTTCCTTGCCCGGTACGGCATGAAAATATGTTTTCATAGGTTCGTTGTTCGTAATGCACTTGGGATTGGCACACTTCACGATACCTTTCAGTTCTTCGGGCAAAACGACTTCCTTTTTCTCCACGACCTCATAGTCCTTTATAATACATAAGGTCACGTTCGGGCTCACCACGGCCAACTGGTTCAGTTCTTCGTCCGAGAAAAACTTGCCCGCAATTTTGATGATGCTCTTATGTCCCATTTTCTTGCTCTTCAGGTTGTAGCCCACAGTAATGGAAGTCTTCATCTGTTCGAGGTGGAGCAGGTTGACCACCTCAAAGAGCTTGCTAGATGGAATATGGTCTATCACCGTACCGCTTTCAAGCGCGGCCACCAAAAGTTCTTGTCTCTTCATTGTATGCTTACGGTATTTTAGTCAATAATCGTCCGGTCGTTCATCACATCGTCCAAGGTCAGCCCCAAGGCGTCGCATATCAAAGCCTGCCGCGCAAACAGGCCGTTGTGGGCCTGCTCGAAATAATAAGCGTGCGGGTCGTCGTCGATGGCGTACTCGATTTCGTTCACGCGGGGGAGCGGATGCAAGATACGCATATTGTCCTTGGCTTTCTTCAACATGGAAAGTTTGAGCAGATAGAGGTCCTTCACCCGTTCATACTCCATCAGGTCGGTAAACCGCTCCTTTTGTACACGGGTCATGTAGAGAATGTCCGCCCCGGCAATGGTATCGGCGGTAAAGTCCGTGTGTTCCACATATTTTATATGATGAATGTCGCAATACTGCTTGTACACGTCCGGCATCTTCAGCTCTTCGGGGGCAATGAAATGAAACGTAGGGTTGAAATGACGCATGGCCATCAGCAAAGAGTGTACAGTGCGTCCGTATTTCAAATCACCAACCATATAAATTTGCAAGTTGTCAAGCGTGCCTTGCGTCTTATAAATGGAATAAAGGTCCAACATGGTCTGCGAAGGATGTTGGTTGGCCCCGTCGCCCGCATTGATAATGGGCACCGGAGACACCTCGGAAGCATAACGGGCCGCCCCCTCCAGATAATGCCGCATGACAATCAAATCGGCATAATTGCTTACCATCATGATGGTGTCTTTCAGGGTTTCGCCCTTGGTGGAACTGGTCACTTTCGGGTCGGTAAACCCTATGACGCGCGCTCCCAAACGGTTAGCAGCCGTTTCAAAACTCAACCGGGTCCTCGTAGACGGTTCAAAAAACAAAGTAGCCACGACTTTACCCTCCAACAGCTTGCGGTTGGTATGTTTCTCAAATTCTCCGGCCATTCTGAGCAGATACATGATCTTTTCCTTGGAATGGTCTGCAATAGTCACCAAACTCCTGTTTTCCATTTCGGATTTCTTTTTGCTTATATATAGGATTTCTTCAGCTTTCAAAGTTACATAAAAAAAGTGGAACGAGAGAGGAGTGCGCATCATTTCGTTAACTTTTCCACAAATAAACAGCCTATTATAAAGTTTATTTGTAATTTTGCACTTTGCCACTTTGATAAATGAAAGAAAAAGATTTATGAGGAAGAAGTTTGTAATCACTTTGTGGGTGATTTTGTTTCTTTGCGTCAGTGCAGTTTCCTTGGCTTTTTACGCCATCTGGCACGGATGGATTGGATACATGCCGAACTTATATCAATTAGAAAACCCCGTCAACAAATACGCGTCACAGGCCGTTTCGGCCGACGGCAAACTTCTGGGTACCTGGTCGTACAGCCGGGCCAACCGTATTTTCGTGGGCTTCGACGACCTTTCCCCTTGGTTGGTCAAGGCGTTGGTGGCCACGGAAGACGAGCGCTTTTATGATCATTCAGGCATCGACTACCGTGCTTTGGCGCGGGCCGTGGTAAAGCGTGGTATCCTTGGGCAAAGCAATGCCGGGGGAGGAAGTACCATTACGCAGCAACTGGCCAAACAACTTTATAGCGACGTGGCGCAGAGCACGATGGAGCGTGCCTTGCAGAAACCCATAGAGTGGGTGATTGCAGTCAAGTTGGAACGGTACTATACCAAGGAGGAAATCATCACCATGTACCTCAACTATTTCGACTTCCTGCATAATGCCGTGGGCATCAAGACGGCATCCCGCACATACTTCAACAAAGAACCGCAGAACCTTTCGGTATGTGAGGCGGCGACGCTTATCGGCATGTGCAAAAACCCGTCTTATTTCAATCCGGTGCGGAAACCGGAACGTTGCCGTGAGCGGCGCAACGTGGTACTGGACCAGATGGTCAAGGCCGGTTATTTGAGCAAGGCAGATGCCGAACTGCACAAGTTGGAACCCATCGGGCTGCGTTTCCACCGCGTGGACCACAAAGAAGGACTGGCCACTTACCTGCGCGAACGGCTGCGCACGATGCTGATGGCCAAAGAACCCGACCGAAGCGATTATGCTTCATGGCAAGACCAAAAATATTATGAGGATTCGTTGGCATGGGAAACCGACCCTTTATACGGGTGGTGCAACAAGAACCGGAAAAAGGACGGTACGCCTTATAACCTATATACGGACGGCCTGAAAATCTACACCACCATCGACTCACGCATGCAACAATATGCGGAAGAAAGCGTGGAAGAGCATGTGGCCGGTTACCTGCAGCCCATCTTCGACAAAGAAAAACGTCACCAGACGACACGTCCGTTCTCCAACCAACTTTCTACTAAGGAGGTGGAAAAAATCATGCGCCGTTCGATGGAACAAAGCGAGCGCTATATCACCATGAAGAAAAACGGAGCTAGCGAAGAAGACATCAAAAAGTCGTTCAACACGCCACAAGAAATGACCGTTTTCTCTTACCACGGCGAAGTGGATACCATCATGACACCGATGGATTCCATCCGCTATTACAAAAGTTTCCTGCGTGCAGGATTCATGTGCATGGACACCCGCACGGGATACGTGAAAGCCTACGTGGGCGGACCGGATTACCGCTATTTCCAATACGACATGGCCGGAGTGGGCCGACGCCAGGTCGGGTCTACCGTCAAACCATTCCTCTATACGCTAGCCATGGAAAACGGCATGTCGCCCTGCGACCTTGCGCCGAACGTGCAACAGACGTATATCGTGGCCGGAAAGCCTTGGACTCCCCGCAACGGTAGCCGCTCCCGATACGGGGAAATGGTTACGTTGAAATGGGGACTGGCCCAGTCTAACAACTGGATTTCTGCCTACCTGATGAGCCGCCTCAGTCCGTCGGCTTTGGTACGGCTGATTCACGAGTTCGGCGTGCTCAACCGCGACATCCATCCTTCCATGTCGCTGTGCCTCGGTCCTTGTGAAATCTCCGTGGCAGAGATGGTCAGTTCATATACCGCCTTTGCCAACCGCGGCATCCGCACGGCTCCCCTTTTCGTGTCGCGGATAGAAGACAACGAAGGGAATGTGGTAGGGGAGTTCCAACCCCGCATGACGGAAGTCATCAGCGAGGAAAGCGCTTATAAAATGATTATCATGCTGCAAGGCGTAATGAACGGAGGTACGGGCGGACGCATGCGTTTCCGTTACCATGTCAACGCAGACATGGGAGGCAAGACGGGAACCACCAACCGGAACTCCGACGGTTGGTTCGTATGCTTCACGCCATCGCTTTCCGCCGGTTGTTGGGTGGGCGGCGAAGACCGCGACATCCATTTCAACAGCATGACGTACGGGCAGGGAGCCTCTTCGGCTTTGCCCGTCTGCGCCTATTTCTTCCAAAAGGTATATAAAGACAAAGACTTGGGATATTCCCCCGACGAGAAGTTCAGCATTCCCGAAGGGTTCGACCCTTGCCAGGACACCATCCTGACAGAAGAGGCACCGGTGGAGGAATATGGCGGCATCGACGAGGTTTTTGAATAAGCCATGGCATGCGGACAAAGTGTCACCAAAAACCTTAAAAAAAGAAGCATAAGGTCATTCCTAAAGACGCAAATCATGAAGACGGCCCCGAAGGCGAAGCATGGAAAAAAGCTTCCCTTTCGGGGCCGTCCGATTATGATGCCGTTGTCAGAGAGGCGACAACCGGAGTTTTTTTCGTTTTTTCGTGGCAAGAATCAATTCATTCTGCGCCAAACGTAAAATCGTTCGGCTGAAAGCGATTTTTCACTTGGCGCAGATTGGAAAACGCACGTCCGAATATCAAAGCGAAGACCTGCTCCACGGCCTTTTTTACCGGCTTTTCCTGCGCATGGCGAATTTATTAGCTCTTATTCGTCCGACAAGGGCACCGCGGCATCCTGTACCCGGAAAGTCCCAACCGGCTTACTCGGAACGGCTCACCATACGGCAGGGCGCACCGCCGGACCCACCCAAATGACAGGCACTACCGCGTTTGTCCTTTCTTTTTAAATCTGGCGAAAGCCGCGAGAATCGCTTAAAATCTTCGGAGGCTTGCCCTGCTCCCATACACGCGATTCTCACGGGTTCGGATTTGACATTCTGACAATATGAAAAAATGAATGGCCGTCCCCCTTCACTCCATAAACGCTTCCGGATAGCATACCATACCCTGTGTGCCGCGCAACCCTCCGGCCACCAACTCGGCGGCCATACAACATTCCGCCGGGACATCAAAAGGAAATGCTATTCCATAGTCCGAAGCTTTCCTGTATCCGAAACGGGGATAAAACCCTTCATGCCCCAACACGACGGCCGACTTGTAGCCCAACCGGGCGGCCCGTGCATGCAGTTCCCGAATCAAGGCACTGCCTATGCCCATGGATTGCCTGTCCGGCCGTACGGCTACGGGAGCCAGCGCCAAGGATTCCGCCTCCAGTTTTCCCGAACGAATCGACACACGGGTCATCAGGCCGTAGCCGACCACGCCGTCGTCCCCGTCGGCCACCAAAGAAAGTTCCGGAACAAATGCGGGGGAATGCCGAAGCCGCCCCACCAGAAACTGTTCGCGATGGTCGCTCTCCTCCATGTCCCGGAAGGCTTCTTCCACCAACTTGAAAACTTGCGAATAGTCTTTCTCCGTCTCTTGCCTGATTTCGTAGTCCGTTTTCATTTGTCTAAAATTTCAAAACGAACCGACATGGAATAATGGTTCTTAATCGTTCGAAAGCCATCGAAAGAAGCCGCGTCGGAAGAACTTACGTTGCTTTGTGCCGTGAACATGGGAGAAAGGCCGTTGTTTCCATTTTCAATGATGCGTTCCACTCCTCCAAGTTTTTGGCCCAATGCCTCAACCAAATAAGCGGCTTTCTTCCGGGCGGCCATCAAGGCGGCTATTTTCCCTTTTTGATGGTAAAGCTGCATGTCTTTGTTTTTCAACTCACCGATGCGCATCGTATGGATGCCTTTGGTGTCCACATGCCGGACAATGCGGTCGATTTGCTTGAAGTCGGTCAGCGTGAGGTCAAACCGCTTGGAAACGAGGAACTCCCGTCCGCTCTCGCGCCAATAGTCACCGATTTCCTGTGTGCGCACGGCTTCGTCCGGGACACCGGCTTCCCGGAGTGTTTTCCGCACCCCTTCCTCTATCCGGGCCAAGGGTACCTTCGTACGGTAATCTTCCTCTTTGGATTTGCCGTCGAATTCTTCGGCAAAATATTCCTTGATTTCGATGATGTAATGTATCTCATCCGGTACGATTTCCACCTCGGAAGTACCGGTCACTTCAATGTAACGCCCTTCGTCAGTAACGGCCTGCACCACGCCCCATGCCCAACCGGCCAGGAGCAGCATGAATAAAAGTCTTGTTCTCATACGCTTTTTTGTTTTTATGATTTGAAATATACGTAGGCATTCCGTCCTTCAGGAAAAGGCCAGTTCCGCTACCCCCTCGCGGACATAACCCCGCTGCCAGTCCTCCGGTTTGAGTAATTCCCCATCGTAACACAGCAGGTCGATGTCTATTTTCACGATGCCTCGCGACTTATCCTCCGGTGTACGCCCGTGGTCACGTTCTATCTTTTTCAGGCATTCGCGGACTTGCGATGCCGTGAGCGGAGTAGTAAAACAAGCCACCTGATTGTAAAACATGCGGGGCGAATCGAAGGCCACAGGGGCAGTCCGCACCAAGCGACTGAACACGATGCCGGGAAACGACATGCGCAAGTCGGACTGCGCTGCCAAAAGCCGTGCCGCCGTGCATTCATTGCTGCCCAATCCTATGAAACATTTCTTCATCCGTTCTTTTTATCCACAAAAATAGGGAGTTTTACCCTCCCTTACAAAATCTTTTTGTATTTTTGTATGGTATACTTTATTAATAGCTAAAAAATGAATTACATAGGGATTATTCCGGCACGATATGCTTCCACGAGATTTCCGGGCAAGCCTTTGGCCATGTTGGGCGGCAAGACTGTCATCCAACGGGTGTACGAGCAAGTGTCCGGCGCGGTGGACGATGTGCTCGTGGCCACCGACGACGAACGGATTCTCAAGGCTGTAGAAGGATTCGGCGGCAAGGCCGTCATGACCCGCGCAGACCACAAGAGCGGCACGGACCGCTGCTATGAGGCTTACGTATCGCAGGGCAAACCATACGACGTGGTCGTCAACATCCAGGGCGACGAACCTTTCATCCAACCGCAGCAGTTGGATGCCATAAAGGCTTGTTTTGAAGACCCGCAAACGGAAATCGCCACCTTAGTGAAACCTTTCACGTCGGCTGACGGTTGGGGCGCCTTGGAAAACGCCAACTCGCCCAAAGTGGTGGTCAACCGCCGGATGCAGGCCCTTTATTTCAGCCGTTCCATCATTCCTTACCAACGTAACAAGGATAAAACGGAGTGGCTGAAGGGGCATGTGTATTACAAGCATATCGGCTTGTATGCTTACAAGGCCGATGTGTTGAAAGAACTCACCTCCCTGCCGCAATCACCGTTGGAGCTGGCCGAATCGTTGGAACAATTACGGTGGTTGGAAAACGGTTACACCATCAAGGTGGGCACCAGTGAAATAGAAACCATCGGCATCGACACGCCGGCCGACCTCGAAGCGGCCGAAGCTTTCCTGAAGAACAGGAGCAAACGATAACACATTCAAATACATACAATACGGCAATGGGATTGAAACACAAACTCTTCGGCATAGTTTTGTTATGGCCTGCCCTGCAAGGCTACGCCCAAGAAATCAAAATAGGAAATTATACTTTTAAAGACGGTGCGGAATACCAGGGGGAACTGTTCAAAGGCAAACCCTACGGCAAAGGCATTACCCACTTCAAAAACGGGGACTCTTACGAAGGCGAATACGTGAAAGGCAAACGCCAAGGATACGGCGTGTATAAATTCCCTGACGGAGAAAAATACGAAGGCGAATGGTTTCAAGACCAACAACACGGGCATGGCATATATTATTTCATGAACAACAATAAATACGAAGGCTTGTGGTTCCGCGACTTCCAACAGGGACAAGGCACCATGTACTATTACAACGGAGACGTGTATAAAGGTAATTGGGAAGCCGACAAGCGGGAAGGTTACGGGGAATATAAATACGCCAACGGGGCATTCTACCGGGGAGAATGGAGCAATGACCAAAAAAACGGCAAAGGCATCTTCGACTGGAACGACGGTTCATGGTACGACGGCATGTGGAAAGACAACCAACGCAACGGCAAAGGTACGTTCAACTATGCCGACGGGGACAAATATACCGGAGAATGGGTGGACGACGTGCAGCACGGGAAGGGAGTGTACAAATTCCACAATGGCGACCAATATGAAGGCGGTTACGTACAGGGCGAACGTACCGGTGAAGGCATTTTCACTTTTGCCAACGGCAACAAGTACGTCGGCCAGTTCAAGAACGGATTCCAAGACGGTAAAGGCACGTTCACGTGGCACAACGGCGCATCGTACACCGGCATGTGGAAAGCCAACAAACGCGACGGACAGGGAAAATACGTGTGGAGCAACGGCGACACCTACGAAGGGAACTGGAAAGACGGACAAATGGACGGGGAAGGCATCTTGCGTATGACAGACGGCTCGAAGTTCAAGGGAATGTTCAAGAACGGAGAGAAGAACGGCCCCGGCATCATGGAGGATGAAAACGGTATGCGCTTCGAAGGAAACTTCAAGGACAATGAGAAAGACGGCCCTTTCGTGATGAAAAACAAGGACGGCAATATAGTCCAAAAAGGAGAGTACAGCCACGGAGTGATAGTAAAATAGGAGGAACATAAATGGACTTGGATTTTCTGACCGAGGAAGTCAAGAAACTGGCCAGACAGACCGGTGAGTTTTTAAAAAAAGAACGGCTTTCTTTTGACCGTAGCCGTGTAGAGCAGAAAGCGGCACATGACTATGTGTCGTACGTAGACAAGACATCTGAAAAACATATCGTGGAGAGGTTGCATGAATTGCTCCCCGAAGCCGGTTTTATTGCCGAAGAAGGGTCCGGTTCGTTGGAAGAACAGGAATATTGTTGGGTGGTGGATCCCTTGGACGGGACGAGCAATTATATTCATGACTGCATGCCGTATTGCGTGAGCATTGCCTTGCGCAACCGTGAGGAAATACTGTTGGGCGTAGTGTACGAATGCGGCCGTGAAGAACTCTTTTGGGCCAACAAAGACAGTAGGGCTTATTTGAACGACAAGGAGATATACGTCAGCGACCAAAGCCTGCTCGACCAATCTTTCATTGAATTAGGGTTCCCATATAAAGCAGAGAACTACCGCTCTTTCGCCCTCGGCCTCATACAAGACTTGTACGGCCATGTGGGAGGGCTGCGGCTTATGGGCGCGGCCGCCGCAGAAATCTGCTATATTGCAGCCGGGCGCTTTGAAGCCCGCGTGGAGGCTTTCATAGGGCCATGGGATATTGCGGCGGGGTACATCATCCTGAAACAAGCAGGTGGTAAAATGACTGGATTTGACGGCAATCCTGATTGCCTCGGGGCCAAGGAAGTGTTCGCCTCGAACGGAAAAGTGCATGAAGATCTCTTGAAAGTGCTCCAAAGGCATAAAAAGTTACTGAAAAATGAATGAGATATTCGTACAAACGTCTATATTTGCACCGACAGAACGATAAACCCCTGACATTATGATTATCGATGACATAGCGCACCTGAAAGATTATACCCGTCTTCTCCCTACATTGAAGACGGTCATCGGCTTTTTGAAAAGCCACGATTTGCAAGCTTTACCGGAAGGACGCTTTGAATGGGATGCCGACGGATGCTTCGTAAACGTGCAGACCGTCCCTCCAAAGGCTTCTTCCCAAGCCGTTCTCGAATCGCACAGGAAAATGGTAGACATACAAATACCTCTCACGGGCGATGAAACCATGGGATATTCCCCCTTAAAAGAATTGCAGCCTACACCATACGATGAAACCAAAGACATTTCATTCTATAAAGAGTGCCCTGGAAATTTCGTCACCGTAAAGAAAGGCATGTTTGCCATCTTTTTCCCGCAAGACGCACACGCGCCGGGCGTAACACCGACAGCTTTGAAGAAAGCCGTCTTTAAAATTCCGGTATCGGATGATTGGAACCAACAATAAAAATAACACCTTAATTCTATTCTTATTATGGCAAAATCAACAGTAAAGTCAAGTCCAAAGACTTTGGACATCATTAAAAACGACCCTTGGCTGAAAGATTATGAAGCCGCTATCGTGGGTCGCCACCGGCATGCGGAAGACAAAATCGCAGAACTCACACAGAATGGGAAATGCTCTTTGTCGGACTTCGCTTCGGGATACTTATATTTCGGCCTGCACCGCACGGCTACGGGGTGGGTGTTCCGCGAATGGGCGCCCCATGCCACCGAAATCTATTTGATAGGCGATTTCAATGATTGGAAGGAATCGCCGAAATATCAGTTGAAAAGGATAAAGGACACCGGAAACTGGGAAATCAAATTGCGCGGCAAAGCCCTCAAGCACGGCGACCTTTACAAGTTGAAAATACATTGGGAAGGCGGATGCGGCGAACGTATTCCGGCATGGTGCCGCCGCGTGGTGCAAGACGAACAGACCAAAATCTTCAGTGCACAGGTCTGGGCACCCGAACAGCCTTACGTATGGAAAAAGAAGACTTTCCGCCCCAATACGGCTCCCTTGCTGATTTATGAATGCCACATCGGCATGGCGCAGGATGCGGAGAAAGTAGGGTCTTACAATGAATTCCGTGAAAACGTGCTGCCCCGCATCGCTGCAGACGGGTACAACTGCATACAAATCATGGCCATACAGGAACATCCTTACTACGGAAGTTTCGGCTACCATGTGTCGAGTTTTTTTGCCGCTTCCAGTCGTTTCGGTACGCCGGAGGAACTAAAGCAGCTCATCGACGAGGCACATAAAAGGGGCATCACCGTGATTATGGATATCGTGCACTCCCATGCCGTGAAGAACGAAGTGGAAGGCTTGGGCAACTTTGCCGGTGACCCCAGCCAGTACTTCTATTCGGGCGGACGGCGTGAACACCCTGCTTGGGACAGTTTGTGTTTCGATTATGGCAAGAACGAGGTCATGCACTTCCTATTGTCCAACTGCAAATTCTGGTTGGACGAGTACCATTTCGACGGTTTCCGCTTCGACGGTGTCACGTCTATGCTCTATTACAGCCACGGGTTGGGCGAGGCGTTCTGCAACTATGGGGATTATTTCAACGGGCATGAGGACGACAATGCCATCTGTTATCTGACGTTGGCTAATGTGCTGATTCACGAAGTCAACCCCAAAGCCATTACCATAGCTGAGGAAGTGAGCGGCATGCCGGGATTGGCTGCCCCGTTCAAAAGCGGCGGATACGGGTTCGACTACCGCATGGCCATGAACATTCCCGACTATTGGATAAAGACCATCAAGGAAAAGAAGGACGAGGACTGGAAACCCAGCAGCATGTTCTGGGAAGTAACGAACCGACGGGCTGACGAGAAGACCATATCTTATTGTGAAAGCCACGACCAGGCTTTGGTGGGCGACAAGACTATCATTTTCCGCTTGATAGATGCCGACATGTATTGGCACTTCAAAAAAGGAGATGAAAACTACGCTGTAGAACGCGGTATAGCCTTGCATAAAATGATTCGCCTGCTTACGGCTTCCACCATCAACGGCGGTTATCTGAATTTCATGGGTAATGAATTTGGTCATCCGGAGTGGATTGATTTTCCGCGTGAAGGTAACGGATGGAGTCACAAGTATGCACGGAGACAGTGGAATCTTGTAGACAATAAAGAGTTGTGCTATCATTACTTAGGCGATTTCGACAAAGCAATGCTTGATATTATTGGCAAGGAGAAAAATATCCAGAAATCTCCCGTGACGGAAATCTGGCATAACGATGGCGACCAAGTATTAGCCTATAGCCGTAATGACCTCATATTTGTCTTTAACTTCAGCTATGCCCGTTCGTATACGGATTACGGCTTCATGGTGCCTCAAGGGGCTTACGACGTGGTGCTGAACACTGATGCCCCGGCATTCGGCGGACACGGATTGAATGATGACAGCCTCCGCCACTTGACCAACTTCGACCCGCTTCTGGCCCGGGATGGAAAGGGATGGATCAAACTCTATCTTCCGGCACGTTCCGCCATGGTACTCCGTCGGGCGCAAGAAGATAAAAAGACGGAAAATGAATAAGAGTAAAAACAAATAAACTGAAACTGGATTCCGGATGTACACACCGACATATAAGAAAAGAACCGCACGCATGATTTCATGGGTATGCGGTTCTCTTTTCACCTTGTTCTCCCTGCTTTACCTGTTTGTGATGCAGGCTGACTTATTGGCTACCGCACAACATTTGTTGTCGAAAGGGCAGACCGTTTATTCTCCGTTGTGGGGAGCGGTCGTCATTACCCTTCTGCTACTGCTATTGCAGGGAGTTTTTCGGCGGATAATGGTATATCCGTTGCGTTTCCATGCGCTCTATTATTTCCCGTCGTGCGTCGTGTTGGGATTGCTTACGTCCATTGTTCCTCAAACGGGATGGAATGTGCAATTATCCACTAATTGGATATGGCTCACGGTCTGCATTTTTCTGTATATCCTTGTGACATGGACAGCCCTGCATTTCCCGGACCGTAAAAACGGAAAACAGAATGCTTTTTCCTTCCTTTGGGTGAATTTCCTATGGCTTGCGTTGCAATTCTGCATGGTAAACAGCATAGCCAATACGAAAGATGTATACCACTACCGGCTCAAAGCCGAGAGATGCCTCGTCGAAGGGCAGGACTCATTGGCGTTGCAAGTAGGAGCCAAATCATTACAGGCAGACCGGAGCCTGACTGCCATGAGAATGTTTGCACTAAGCCGTGAGAACCTTTTAGGCGAGAAGCTTTTCGATTTTCCTCAATATAACGGTAGCCAAGGGCTGTTGCCCAGTTTTTCTGATACAACCTACACTCATGATTGGACAAAGGCCTTATACAAACATTTAGGGGGGAAGCCGGGGAAAAATATGAAAGACAACACTCAGTTTCTCGAGCTTCTGTCACAACGGCCTTCGGCCACTGCTGCCGCAAAAGATTATTTGCTCTGCGCCTATCTGTTGGACAAGAACCTTGATGCTTTTGTCACCGTACTACCACGTTGCCATGAAGTGAACGACAACCTCCCGTTACATTACAAAGAGGCTCTCATTCTATATAACCGTTTGCATACCACTCCGGCCATTACGTACAAAAACAGCGTAATAGAAACAAATCTGAACGACTTCCTCCACTACGGTATGCAATATACTCATGCGACGGAACGCTCGAACCAATGCCGGCGCATGTACGGAAATACGTATTGGTGGTATTATTATTATCAAAAACCTTCTGAATAATCGTAGCTTTATCCCCTATATTCCCGCCATAAATGCCGCAAAGCAATCAGGGGATGATACCATAACATACGCGGACCTGCATATCGCATCACTTTCCGGATGCGTCGCTTCATGTCCGGACGGTAGCAATGTATGGTGCAAAGACGGCACGTACGCTTATCTTTCTGAAAGGGACACCGTGATAGACGTGCACGGGAATAATCCAACATTTCACGGCACTCCGGACATAAAGTCCTGTTGCCTTCCTTGTAGCGGCAGTAGAGACGAATCATCAATTCTACCGTACGCTGCTCTTCCTCTATCCGGTTGTTTTTACCCTTGCCCAAAGCCGTTCTTTTCCTTTCTACCTATTCTTTAATGCGAATCAAGGCATTGGCCAAAATAGCTGTGACACCACCGGTCGTGATTCCGGACGAGAATATGTTTCTCACCGTTTCCGGAAGTTGTGAAAGAATCTCGGGCACCAATTCCACACTTAATCCCAAAGAAAAACTCAATGCCATCACCAACGTGGCTTTGCGGTCGATGGTCTGGGCTGCAATAATGCGGATTCCGGCGGAAGCCACTGTGCCGAACATCAACAGCGTGGCACCGCCCAATACAGGTTCAGGCATCAAGGAGAACACCAGACCCACGGCCGGGAAAAGTCCTAGCAAGACAAGGAATCCTGCGATATAATATCCTACGTAACGGCTCGCTACTCCCGTCAACTGTATCATCCCGTTATTTTGGGCAAAGACTGAGTTGGGGAAGGAATTGAACACTCCGGCCAACATGGAATTGAAACCATCGGCCAAAATCCCTCCGGAAGCCCGTTTCACGAACGTTTTTCCCTCTACCGGCTCTCCCGAGATGAGTGAATTGGCCGTGATGTCGCCGTAGGCTTCAATCGCCGTAATCAAATACACCAGTCCCAAAGCGATAAAAGCCGACCAGTCAAAAGACAAGCCGTATTTAAAAGGTACAGGTATATTGAACCCTCCATAACTCTGTACCGAAGAAAAGTCCACCAAACCCATACACCAAGCCACCGCATAACCGATGACAAGTCCGATGACAATCGAGCTCATACGCAAGTAACGGTTCGAGCTCCTGTTGAAGAAAATAATCAGCAACAGAACCAAAGCCGCCAGGCCGACATGTTCAAAGCTGCCGAAAGTCCCGTTACTTTTGGCCACCGCACCGCCTCCGCAGGCCGTAATCCCCACTTTGATAAGGCTCATGCCAATCAGCGTCACGACAATACCGGAAACCAACGGCGTAATGATTTTACGGGTATATTTCAATAAGCGGCTAATCAACATTTCTACTGTAGAGGCCGCCATGCAAGCCCCGAAAATAACGGGAAGACCTCCGGTCAGCCCCGCAGAGATGATAGGACCGATGAAAGAAAAGCTCGTGCCCTGTATGCACAGCAATCCCGTACCGATACCTCCGATTCGCTTGCACTGTATAAACGTGGATACGCCGGAAGCAAACAATGCCATGGAAACCAGAAAACTGGTCGTCTCGATGTCCAACTTCAAAGCTCCGGCTATGATAAGCGGTGGGGTGATGATAGCCACGAAAATGGCCAATAAATGTTGCAGGGCTGCAAATAAAGTTTCGCGTAAAGGCGGCCGATCGTTCAACCCGTATATCAACTCTGTTTTTAATTCGGATTTGTTTGATTCTTCCATTGGTTTCTTCTTGTGTATGTTTGATTTATATGTAGGAAAACAGCCTAACTTCATAATTTGGGCGCAAAGGTACGAAAAAAACAGTAAAGGAAGTATGCCTGTTTCGCTTTCTCCTGATAATTAATAGGCATTTCGAGTCAAATGTTAAAATTTCGAGGTCCAATTAGGTATTTTCATCCCATCATTCGTCCTATATATAAAACTATCTAGAAAACAGTCCGGTCTCGCAGTTATATCGGTTCTGCTGCGTCTTACGGTAAAACTAATAGAACCTTGAATTTCGTTATGAAGAAGAAAGACTTTTTTAAGAGTAGCCCTTTGCGGGATACACGGCGGGGGGTGGCTACTTTTGCCATGGCATTGGCCGTCAGCGGCATGCTTTCCGCGCAAAATTGGATTGATGTAACAGATACGTACATCGTGAACGCAGATTTCTCCACCGGTACGAACGAAGGGTGAGAATCCGGAACCATACTTCCTGCGGTAAATGCAACGTTCCAGAATGCAGAGCTTTACCAATCACAAAATTCGGCCTCCCAAAAAGTCATGGGCCTGAAAGCCGGAAAATACAAATTGGCAGTGCAAGGTTTTTACCGTGCGGGTGGAAATGACAACGGTGCCGGTTATGAAGCCGGGACGGAGGTCATTCAGGCTTACTTGTTTGCCGGGACGGATTCTGTAAAAATGAAATCGCTTTATAGCGAAGCGAAAGATGGGAGCGTGGCAAACCAAAGAAACGGATGGCCGGACGGGATGGAAGGCATGCATGCCTATTGTGAAAAATATCCGGAAAGTTATTGGAACGAACTTACTTTCACCGTGAACGAAGGGAAGGAAATGCTAATGGGTATCGCCATTACCACCAATGCCGGAGGGACATGGACTTGTTGGGACAATTTTAAACTGTACATTGAAGGTACGGCTTTCGATGCTTTTGCCGTAAAGCTCAACAAGTTGGAGTTCCTACAGGATTCTCTTCAGGTCTTGGGGATTACAGCTTCTCAAGAATTGTCATCGATAATCGATAAGTATAAGGAATATAATGCTTCCACCCCTGAAAGCGAAATCGCACAAGCTACCGTCATTATAGAAGAGCATACGGCTTTGGCCCAAACCTTGTGTACCCATGGGGCAACTTTACGTAACAGCATCGCAAGGGCACAGGATATATACGGCAAAATGGAAAGCGGTGTTTATCAGGTTGCAGATGCCGTGAGGGCGGACTTGAAAAATGGAATTGAAGCGGCCCAAAGCATATTACAACTATCTACATTGAACGAAGTGAAAGACGGTGTGGAACAAGGTATTGCCGATATGGAAGCCGCCACGGCGAAAGCCACTACGTTCATCAGTTTGGCATATTCCCTGCAAAAGGCAAAGGATTTGGCCGACAGGATAGGTGGATTGGAAGGCAACGAAGCTTATGCCCAAGTGGAAACTTTGCTCTCCGGTAAGGAAGAAATTACGTATGATGTAGCCGCTGCTGCGACTTCTTCGCTGAATGCAGTATGTCTCCCAGCCATGACAGAGGAATTTTTGGAAGGAGCTTCTGATGAGAATCCGATAGAACTTACCAGTTTCATCACCAATCCCAATATTTACCAAAAAACGTCTGAAATGACACCGCCTGATGGTTGGAAGTGCCAGAAAGGGAGTGCCGATGGAAAATGGTATACCACTCCGGAAGGCACAGGTAACAAAGGATTGATATGTAACAGTTGGACAGGAAGCCGCCTTACGGGATCCAATTACAGCCAACTGATAGGAGGCGATTCGGATGGTGCCGTCAAGCTACCGGACGGCCTGTATACACTGAAAGCCGCCACGTGGACCAATACGGAACCGTCCAGTGTGCATTTGTATGCCTCTACCGACAGTATGGATTTTGCTTTTGCCGAGGTGAATGCTGACAAGGCACTTTATGACAACGCCAGCGAGACATTCGGTACCACGACCGAAGTGTCCAGTTTTGAGGTACGTGACGGTAAACTGTACATCGGTGTCGTTTGCGACGGCCCCGTAACCGGGAACGGAAAGGATTGGAATGCGGATAATTTCCGCCTTTATTACATAAAGAAAGATGTAATCAGTGCCTACCGCGACCGCTTACAAGTCCGTTTGGATTCAGCATATTCAAAGCATGGGGTGATAGTAGAAATAGGAATTGACGACAGCGATACTTATGGAATTGCTTTGGATGAGCAGGAAGGTTATCCGTCATTGATAGGACATGCCACCGTAGAGGAACTTAAAATGGCTATTGAAGACTTGGATGATTTGAATGCAGAAGCTGACAGTATCATAAAGCACTATAAGACCATCACACCGCTGTTAAGCGAAGGTTCTGCTTTGGATGCCCAGATAAGAGACGGGCTTGCATACGCCCAGCCTAAACCTACGGCTGATTTCTCGGTTGCTTTGGAAGACGCTATGGTTTATGCCGAAGACATGAGTTGGGATAACTATTTGGATGAAAGAATCAAGACCAAAATAGAAACCCTTAACGGCTGTATGCAAACTTTAAGAGCCTCCATAGCTTTGTGCTATCCTATGGCCAAAGCCAAAACCTTGGCAGACCAAATCGGTGGTTTGTCTGATAATGAAGCCTATAAGGCTGTGGTGGAATTATTGAAAAACGATGATTTCGACGAAATCGATGCCGACATGAATACGGAGGCTTTGAAGATGGCATGCGTGGAAGCAATGACTCCGGAAGTATTGGCAGGAGTGAGTGTGGATCATCCGTTGGATATGACCAGTTTCATTGTGAACCCGAATGTCTATCAAAACGCGACGGATGAAAACGGTTCCCCTATAAACACCCTCGTCAACGGTTGGGAGTGCACGAGTACTGCGGATTCTCCGGCCAGAACCGACCAGTTATCAGGTGATACATGGCTGAGTTGTTGGAGTTGGTCCGGAAATGCCGCACATAATATCGGCACACCCAATGTTTATTCCCAAGTGTTGGGCAATATGGGAAACCAAGAAGGTAAAGTGGCTTTACCAGACGGTGCTTATCGTGTAGAAGCCGCAACTTATTGCACAAAACAGCCTGAACTTATCCAACTGTTTGCCTTGACACGCCAAATTGATATTGAAACTGTTGAAAGTGGTACAGGAGCTGATAGTACGGTCTATGTGTATTCGGACAGCGTTTTCACGGATGCGCCTTTCAACGGGGATAAGGACAAATGGGACGTAGCCCAAGGGGCACTTTCCACGACCACGGTCATCCCGGAGGTGTATGTGGAAAACGGTACGGTAGTCATCGGTGTACGGGGAACCGGAGTCGTAGGAGGCAACGGGCAATACTGGTGGGCAGACAACTTCCGCCTCTATTATGTCGGACAGAACAAGGGTGATAATATCCACGGCATTTCAAATGGTAATCCTGATGGAAAGGACGAAGTGGATGTATTCGACTTGACCGGACGCATGGTTCGCCAAAGCGTGAAACGCACGGATGCGTTGAGAGGGTTGCGTAAAGGCATCTATATTGTAGATGGTAAAAAGTATATTGTTAAATAATGTATCACATCACAAACCCAAACATGATTTTATGAAAAAAGTTATTTCATTGTTCCTGTTCTTTCTCATGGTATGGAATTCGTCAGCGAAGGACTTTCCCAAAGTCATCCTTGCCGGAGACTATCCCGATCCCTCCATCTTGCGCGACGGGAAGGATTACTACATGACGCATTCTCCTTTTTATTATGCGCCGGGCTTCCTGATCTGGCATTCCCAAGACTTGGAACATTGGGAACCGGTATGCCGTGCCATGGCACAATGGGAAGGCTCGGCCATGGCACCGGATTTGGTGAAATATAATAATAGGTATTATATCTATTATCCGGCCGCAGGGACGAATTGGGTGATATGGGCAGACGACATCCTCGGGTCGTGGAGCACACCGGTAGATTTAAAGGTGAAAGGCATCGACCCCGGACATGTGGTCGATGCGGATGGAAAACGTTACCTCTATCTTTCCGAAGGCAAAGTCGTGCAGCTCTCCGACGACGGATTGTCTACGGTGGGCGAGGTAAAAAAGGTCTACGACGGTTGGCCCTATCCCCGGAACTGGCGAACAGAAGGCATGTACCTGGAATCTCCGAAGCTGAATTACCACAACGGGTATTATTACCTCACGTCGGCCGAAGGCGGAACTGCCGGACCGGGCACCAGTCACATGGTCGTGACGGCACGCTCGAAAAGCGTACTCGGTCCGTGGGAAAACTCTCCGTTCAACCCGTTGGTGCATACTTACAGTGAAAGGGAAAGTTGGTGGTCTAAAGGGCACGGCACACTGATAGACGACGTAAACGGAAACTGGTGGGTGGTGTACCACGCATACGCCAAAGGCTACCATACGTTGGGACGGCAAACCCTTATCGAACCGATTGAGTGGACACCGGACGGATGGTGTCGTGCCAAGTCCACAGGCACGCTTCCCAAGACTGAGGCTCCCATCCCTCACGGCCTGGAACTTTCCGATGACTTCAAGGGGAAGGTATTGGGCTTACAATGGACGTTCTGGAAAGAATATGCCCCGAAAGCCGTGACGCTCGAAGACCGGACATTGCGGCTGCAAGCCAAAGGCAAGACTCCAGCAGACGGCCGACTGTTGCTCGCTACTGCGGAAGACAAGAATTATGAAACACAAGTTGAAGTCACGGTCGGGAAAAACAATACAGCCGGACTCCTGCTTTATTATAGCGAAAAAGCATACGCTGGACTGGTATCGGACGGCAAGACATTCACTATCTACCGGCACGCCGGACAAAAGACAGAAATGCCCAACACGTTAGGCAGACAGTTCACGGTGCGAATAAAGAACCAAGGCAACCACGTCTCCATTTTGGTTGGAAAGGCCGGAAAGGAATGGACCACATTGGCCGAAGGCATCGATGTGTCCGGCATGCACCACAACGCCTACAAGGGTTTCTATGCCTTGCGTATAGGCTTGGTTTCCATTGGGAAGGGTGAAGCGGCTTTCCACCGGTTCCGTTATAAAAACGCCGTTCCGCAGGAAAAAGACTTGAGTGCCTACCTGATGGTGTTCCACAAGGACGAAACGCACGGGCTCTACATGGCATTGAGCCGCGACGGATACACGTTCACGGCCCTGAACGACGGGGAACCTGTCTTAGCCGGTGATACGATTGCTTACCAAAGAGGGATACGTGACCCTTATATCTATCGTGGGCCGGATGGCGCATTCTATTTGGCCATGACCGACCTCCACGTATTTGCCCGTCGTGACGGCTACCGCGAAACGGAGTGGGAGCGCGACCGTAACATGTACGGTTGGGGAAACAATAAGGGACTGGTGCTGATGAAGTCGTGGGACTTGGTAAATTGGAAACGCGCCAACATCCGTTTTGACCAACTGACAGCCGGATTGAGTGAAATAGGTTGCGCATGGGCACCCGAAATTGCCTACGACGAACGGGTGGGCAAACTGATGATTTACTACACCATGCGCTTCCGCAACGAACGCAACAAACTGTATTACGTGTACGTGAACGATGATTTCGACCGCATCGAGAGCCTGCCCCAACTGCTCTACGAATACCCAGACGAAACGGTTTCGGCCATCGACGGCGACATCACCAAGGTAGGAGGCAAGTACCATCTTTTCTATGTGGCTCACGACGGACAGCCGGGTATCAAACAGGCTGTTTCCGACCGTATCAGCGGGGACTACGAATACGATCCGCGTTGGTACGACTTTGAACCGAAATCTTGCGAGGCTCCCACGGTATGGAAACGCCTCGGAGAGGACAAATGGGTGTTGATGTACGATGTATACAGCATCACGCCGCACAATTTCGCCTTTACCGAAACTTCGGACTTCATCACGTTCAAGAATCTAGGACGTTTCAACGAAGGCGTAATGAAGTCCACGAATTTCAACGCGCCCAAGCATGGGGCTGTGGTACATCTAACCGCAGAAGAGGCCGACAAGCTTGAAGCTTACTGGCAGAAGAACAAACGGAAATATGTCTCCACGGCATCCATACAGAAAAATCCCCTGTTCTCCGGTTATTACGCAGACCCGGAAGTGCTGTATTCCGAACAGACTAAGAAATATTACATTTATCCCACGACGGACGGTATTCCGAATTGGGGCGGTACGAGTTTCAAGGCTTTCTCGTCTGCCGACTTGAAAACTTGGAAAGAAGAACGCGTCGTCTTGGATTTGAGAAACGTGTCTTGGGCGAAAAAGAACGCATGGGCACCTTGCATCATAGAGAAAAAGCAGGCAGACGGCAGTTACAAATATTACTTTTACTATACGGCAGAACGGCAAATCGGAGTGGCTGTGGGCGACCGTCCGGAAGGGCCGTTCCGTGATAGCGGAAAACCGTTGATAAGCCGCGAACGACCCTGCGGAATAAAACGCGGGCAGAACATCGACCCGGACGTTTTCACTGACCCCGTGAGCGGCAAGACTTATTTGTACTGGGGCAACTATTACATGGCCGTGTGTGAACTCAATGACGACATGGCATCCGTCAAACCGAACACCACGAAGATACTCATCGACAACGACCGGCATTACAGTGAAGCCCCCTATGTATTCTACCGCGACGGTTACTATTATTTCACATGGTCTAAAAACGATACGCGGAGCGCGGACTACGAAGTCCGTTACGTACGCTCCAAGTCTCCTGTCGGCCCGATTGACCCGTCGGAAAGCCGGGTGGTAGTCTGCAAAAAGCCCGATCAGGGCATCTACGCCACAGGCCACCAGTCATTCCTGCAGGTGCCCGGCACAGACGAATGGTATATTGTCTACCATCGCTTCAAGTTCCCCGACGGCATCACGATGGGGCGTGAAGCGGGTTATCACCGCGAAGTCTGCATGGATCGCGTGGTTTTTAATGAAGACGGCACAATAAAACAAGTCATTCCAAGTCTATAATTAAAGATTGTACCATGTACATTCATAAACAGAATCGACATACGATGAAACGAATATTATTGGGAATATTAGGCGTATGCGCATGCCATGCCTATGCACAAACCTTCAAAGAGTGGCAGGACCCTGAAATCAACGCCGTCAACCGTGTCCCCATGCACGCCGATTTTTTTGCCTACGAAAGTACGGAACTGGCGGCAAAAGGAATGAAAGAACTTTCCGAGAACTTCATGAGCCTGAACGGGAACTGGAAATTCAACTGGGTGGAACATGCGGACGCACGTCCGGAAGGCTTCTGGAAAACGGGGTTCAACGACAAGGGTTGGGTAGATTTCCCGGTTCCGGGCGTGTGGGAACTGAACGGTTATGATGTCCCGGTGTATGCGGGAATAGATTTCGGATGGAAAGGCTATGAAGGACGCACGTTCAAGAAGCCGCCCCATGTCCCGGTGGAAAACAACCACGTAGGTTCCTACCGCCGTGAAGTGGTGATTCCTTCAGACTGGAAAGGGAAAGACATCATCGCCCATTTCGGTGCCGTGTCTTCCAACATGTACCTATGGGTCAACGGAAAGTTTGTGGGTTACAGCGAGGACAGCAAGATGGCAGCGGAATTCGACCTGACCCCTTACCTGAAACCGGGGCAGAAGAATTTGTTGGCCTTTCAAGTATTCCGTTGGTGCGATGGCTGTTACCTGGAAGATCAGGATTTCTTCCGTTACAGTGGTGTATCACGCGACTGTTACCTCTACGTGCGCAACGCCAAGCGGATAGAAGACCTTTGGGTCACTCCCGACTTGGACGACCGGTATCAGGACGGGACATTGGAGGTCCGTCTGGACGTGAAAGGCAAAGCCCATGTTGCGCTTGAATTACTTGATGCCAACGGGGAAACCGTTTGCACGGAAGAGGTAGGGGGAACAGGAAACCGGTCTGTAACCATGGCGGTGAAGAGCCCGCATAAATGGACGGCAGAGACCCCCTACCTCTACACCCTCAGGGCCACACTGAAGGACGGTAGCACTATCCACGAAGTCATACCCGTAAAAGTGGGATTCCGGAAAATCGAAATCAAGAACAGCCAACTTTTGGTGAACGGGCAGCCCGTGCTCATCAAGGGGGTGAACCGTCATGAGATGGATCCCGACGGCGGTTCGTATGTCACCCGCGAGAGGATGCTCCAAGATGTGCAGTTAATGAAAAAGTTCAATGTCAATGCCGTGCGGACCTGTCACTACCCGGACGACCCGTACTGGTATGAGCTGTGTGACCGTTACGGCCTTTATCTTGTGGCCGAAGCCAATTTGGAGAGCCACGGCATGGGATTCAAGGAAACCACGTTGGCCAAAGAACCAATCTACAAGAAAGCACATCTGGAACGCAACCAACGCAACGTGCAGTGCAATTTCAACCATCCGAGCATCATCCTGTGGTCGTTGGGTAACGAGTGCGGCAACGGTTCGAACTTCGAGGCCTGTTACGATTGGGTCAAACAAGAAGACCCCAGTCGCTTCGTCCACTTTGAACAGGCTTACGACACCGGTTCCACCACCGATGTCTACTGCCCGATGTATCCCACTTATTCCCGTTGCATCAAATATTGCGAGGACGAGAGCAAACAGAAACCCTTCATCATGTGCGAATATGCCCATGCCATGGGCAACGCTTTGGGCGACTTCAACATCTATTGGAACCTGATCCGGAAATATCCCAAGTTCCAAGGCGGTTTCATTTGGGACTGGGTGGACCAGTCGCCCAGATGGACAGGCCGCAACGGGGAAATGATATACGGTTACGACGGGGATTTCGACGATTATAAGACGAAAGACGACAACTACATGGACAACGGCCTGTTCGGTCCCGACCGTGTGCCAAACCCGCATAGCCATGAAGTGAGGTACTTCTACCAGAACATCTGGACCACGCCCGGAGATTTGTCGAAAGGCGAAATCAAGATATACAACGAGAATTTCTTCCGCGACCTTTCGGCATACGTCATGGAGTGGGACGTGCTGAAAAACGGGAAAGTCATGCGCAGCGGAACGGTGGAACGGATAGATTGCCAACCGCAACAAACCGTCACGATGAACTTGGACTGGGGAAAAACTGACGGGGAAGGCGAATGGTTGCTCAACGTGAGATACCTGCAACGGGACAGGGAAGGAATTCTTCCGGCACGCCACGTGGTGGCCAAGGCACAAATCGAACTCCGGCCTTATCAGGCTCTGGACATGGTATTGAAGAACGAAAGCCTGCGTTACATTCCGGATGCCGTCCCACAAGTCAACGACCGTAATCTTGCCCATCTGATTATCACGGGAGAGGACTTCCGGATACGTTTCAACAAGATGACCGGATACATGGAACGTTATGCCGTAGACGGGACAGAGTTCATCCGGAAAGGCGATGCGCTGACCCCGAACTTCTGGCGCGCCCCGACCGACAATGACTACGGTGCCAAACTGCAACAAAAATACGCGGCTTGGAAAAATCCCGACCGGCATCTCACGTCTTTAAAACACGAAACGAAAGACGGGCTGGTTGTCGTGTCGGCAGAATACAACATGAGAAACGTGTCGGCCAAACTTTACCTGACCTATACCATCAACAACCGAGGAGCCGTAAGGGTCAACCAAAAGATGGTGGCCGACAAGGGAAAAAAGGTTTCGGAGATGTTCCGCTTCGGCATGCAGTTAGTCATGCCCAAGGATTTTGAATACGTGTCTTACTACGGTCGCGGGCCGGTGGAGAATTACAGCAACCGCAACCACAGTACGGACCTTGGCATTTATCACCAGACCGTAGACGAGCAGTTCTATCCCTACATCCGTCCGCAAGAGACCGGCACGAAAACAGACATCCGTTGGTGGACAGTCCTCGACGTGAAAGGCACGGGGTTGCAGTTCGTGGCCGATGCTCCGTTCTCGGCTTCCTCCTTGCACTACACCATCGAATCGTTGGACGAAGGGTCGGTGAAGAAGCAAGGCCATTCGCAGGAAGTGGAAAAGGCAGACCTGACCAACGTGCTGATAGACAAGGTGCAGATGGGATTGGCTTGTATCGACAGTTGGAGTGCCATGCCCGAACCGGAATTCCGCTTGCCGTATGGAGATTATGATTTCACTTTCATCATGACTCCAGTTACCCACAGCTATCCTTTATATTAAGAAGAAAAATATCATAATGTGCAGTCAACATGAATTTTAATAATATTTATTTAAGTATTGCTTTTGTCAATCTTTTTGTTGTCCCTACGTGGGCGGCACAACCGGACTCCGTGTATGTTTTTCCGTATCCTACGGTGAACGACAACGGGCGGCGCGGCATGCAACTCGTGTGGAGCACGGACCGCGAGCAATGGCACGACGTGGCCGGAGGCATGGTGTTCCTGAAATGCGACTTCGGTCCCTGGAAACATGTGTACCGCCCGCAGTTGGTACAGGATCGGACGGACGGACGGTGGCATTGCTTCTGGGATTTGACCCCGGACGGCAGCGCGATGGGCAGTTCTTCTTCAACAGACTTGATACGGTGGAAACCTCAAGAGTTTTTCATGGCAGACGAGAAATCGTGCCATGAGGTGAAAAACGCACGTATGCCGGTGGCAGACACCGTGCAAGTGGGCGACAAGACTATCGCGGGATTTGCACTGAAGGTGCCGTACGGCATAGTGAAAGGATTGGAACGGCATGGCGTATATCGTTCTGCCCTCAACGCCCAACGCGGGGAACGTGCAGAACATGACGCGGCCCGGTTTGCCGGACTGCAAACGGTCAGTGCGCGGATTACCGTGGACGAAGGCCGGGCAAAGCCCATCAGTGAGGACTTGATTGGTGTGTTCTTTGAAGACTTGAATTATGCAGCCGACGGTGGACTGTATGCCGAACTGGTGCAGAACCGGGATTTCGAGTACTCCGAAACCGATGGTAACAAGGACAAGAGTTGGAACAGCCGCTACGCATGGAGCGTGGAAGGCAAGGGCATGACATTTGACGTGTCCACGGAACAGCCCGTTCATCCCAACAATCCCCATTACGCCGTGCTCGACGTGGCGCAACCCGGCGGCAGCTTCACAAATACGGGATTCGACGGCATTGCGGTGAAGGAAGGCGAGAAGTACGACTTTTCGCTTTTCGCCCGTACGCCGGACGGAAAGGGGGGCGGAAAGTCCGTGGTACGTCTGGTCGACCCACAGGGAAAGACCGTGGCCGAGACTACCGTCAAGTTGTCCTCCAAAACCTGGAAAAAACGGGAAGCCGTGCTGAAAGCCACGGCCACCGTCGCGCAGGCCCGGCTCGTCATCATCCCGCAGTCTGCCGGACGGTATGCCCTCGACATGATTTCATTGTTCCCGCAAAAGACGTTCAAGGGACGGAAGAACGGGTTGCGTGCCGACCTGGCTCAGGCCATTGCCGACATCCGTCCGCGCTTCGTCCGCTTCCCCGGCGGATGCTTGGCCCATGGGGACGGGGTGGACAACATCTACCATTGGAAAGAGACCATCGGCCCGTTGGAAGCCCGCAAACCTGCGGCCAACATCTGGCGCTACCACCAGACGCGCGGTTTGGGCTACTTCGAGTATTTCCAGTTCTGCGAGGACATCGGTGCCGAACCGCTGCCGGTCGTGGCGGCAGGCGTACCCTGCCAGAACTCAGGCATCGGAGGGCCGAGCCATCATTCCAAGGACATTGTGACGAGCCTTGGACAGCAGGGCGGTATCCCGATGGAAGAGATGGGGCAATATGTGCAGGACGTGTTGGACTTGATAGAATACGCCAACGGCGATGCCAAGACCACACGATGGGGACGCGAACGGGCCAAGGCCGGACATCCCGAACCGTTCAACCTGAAATATATAGGTTTGGGCAACGAAGACCTCATCAGCCGCGTGTTTACGGAACGGTTTACGATGATTTATGAGGCCATCCGGGAGAAATATCCCGAAATCACGGTCATCGGTACGACGGGGCCTTTCAGCGAAGGCACGGACTATGAGGAAGGATGGGCTTTGGCCGACCGTTTGAAACTGCCCATGGTGGACGAGCATAATTACAACACGCCGGGATGGTTCATTTACAACCAAGATTACTACGACCACTACGACCGCAACAAGTCCAAGGTCTATCTGGGAGAGTATGCTGCCCATGCCCCGGGACGGCCGAGCAATATCGAAACGGCCTTGGCGGCTGCCTTGTTCCTGACTTCGGTGGAGCGCAACGGCGATGTGGTGAGCATGACATCATACGCTCCGCTCTTGGCCAAGGAGGGGCATACGCAGTGGAGGCCGGACCTGATTTACTTCAACAACACGGAAGTGAAACCCACTGTGGACTACTACGTGCAAAAGATGTACGGGCAGAACGCCGGAAGCGAATACCTGCCCTCCACGCTGACGGTGGACAACCGGAGGCATGATGTGCGCAGCCGCGTGGGCGTTTCCGTGGTGAAAGACGGCGAAAGCGGCGACCTTGTCGTGAAATTGGTGAACTTGCTTCCGATGGCGGTCAAGGCGGATGTGGAAATCCCGTCGTTGGCAGGTCGGCAAGCCGAGGGGCAGCGGACAGTCCTTTCGGGCCGTCCGTCCGATACGGATGCCGTACCGGTGGAAAGCACCATGGAGATTGGGGAGAAGTTCCCCTACGAAATGCCGGCCTATTCCTTCACGGTTATCAGGATAAAACGTTGACTTTTGTCAATCTGTCACTTCCACCCTCATGAGAATAGCGTATTTGCCCTTAGGCTCTAAGCCGGAAACAAATACGCTATTCTCGTGAGGGTGGAAGTTTAATATTTTGTAAGCATAGACTTGTTTTCACATTCTTTTTGTCCGGCTACAAGGAATGAAGTACGGAAGAAAACAGTTGGCCTGTTAGCCGGACGCGAATATCCGGAACATTCTGATTCCGTTTTTGCGAGACGTATTTTCTTCAGTTAGCGTCTGAAGAACCCCTCAAAGGGCATTTCCCAACCGTTTTCAGCCTCCGGATTCCCCTTTTGGAAGAGTATGGATGCACAATATGCTGAGAATGAAAAATCGCTTTCAGCCGAATGATTTACCGTTCGGCTGAGAAAAAAGCACGAATATGCAGGATTTATGCCATAATATTGTATTTATACCGTATAAATATGCAGAAAAAAGACTTGAAAAGTCCTTTTTCCCTTCTTCTTGAAATAGGAGGATTCCGGAAAAACTGTCTTTTTGATAGCTTAAAGTCCTCTAAAACGTACAAATGTAAGTTTCTCCATACGCTTCACCCATATCTGAAGTATTCCTTTCGCAACTGCGCCTTAATATCCTTGCGCGCCAACAAGATATGCTGTTCCACCGTACGCTTGGAGACAGACAATTCACGGGCTATCTCGGAAAGGGTGAGGTTTTCAAAAAAAGACAGGCAATACACCTTACGCCGCTTTTCCGGCAGGGCAAACACCAAACGGTCGAACATCAGTTTCAATTCCTTGAAAGAGACTTTTTCCTCCGTCGTGTCTTGCAGGGACTCTTGCGTGTAAAGCAGTTCGCCATACACGTCATCTTCCTTGCGGTATCTTCGCTGTCGGTCGGTTATCAGGTTACGTGCCGTCTTGTACGTCAAAGTCAGTACGGCCTCAGGATGTATGAAGTCCTTGTGGCTCCATAATCTTTCAAACACATCCTGCACCAAGTCTTCCGCCTCGTCGGGGCGGTCGATGCGGGATGCGATATAATGCTTCAAAGCCTCCTTTTGCCGTACGTAACACGCGGCCAGTCCTTTTTCGTCGTTTTTTGCTTCCATGGCACATCGTTTGATTTCTACCACAAAAGTAGCCTAACGGCAGGCGAGGGGATGGGATGATTTCATCCGATTGTTACGTCATTTTACGCCTTTCCTTCTTTTTCCCTGAACTGTGTCGGTGTCATGCCGAACTCTTCCTTGAAATGCAGGTTGAAATACTTGATGGTGTTGAATCCCGTGAGGTCGGCTATCTCATTCACGCTGCATCCGGTGGTCTTCAACAGTTGGGCTGCCCGTTTCAATCGGACGGAGCGGATGAACTGCAAGGGGGTCATGCCTACGATAGACTGTACCTTGCGGTTCAACTGGGTCTTGCTCATCCCCACGTCCAAGCTCAGGTCGCCTATGGAATATTCCGGATTGCTGATGTTCTTCTTGACGGACTCCAATGCCTTTTCCATCAGCTTCTCGTCTACCGGAGTCGTGGTGATGGCCTCGAAAGACACGTCGATGGACTTGCGGAACATCTTTTGCCGCCGTTCTTTCTGCTCGATGAGTTGGCGGATGCGCACTTGCAGCATTTCCCAGTTGAACGGTTTCGAGATATAAGAATCCGCCCCTGCTTCGTATCCCCCGATGCGCGAATCATCGGAGCTGCGGGCCGTAAGCAGGATGAACGGGATATGTGAGGTCTGTATGTCGCCTTTCAGCCTGCGGCACAGTTCCATGCCGTCCATGCGGGGCATCATCAGGTCGGACACAATCAAGTCCGGCAACTCCGTCCGTGCCGCCTGTTCGCCCTCCACGCCGTCTCGCGCTTCCACCACACAAAAGTCCTTTTGCAGTTGCTCCACCAGGAAATGACGGAATTCGTCGTGGTCCTCCACCACCAGAATCTTCTTCCTTCCCGTCTCCGTGGGCGGCATGTCGTGGATTTCGCTCTCTTCGTCCCGGTATTCCGCCTTTTCTTCTGCCGCAGGTGCCGCCCCTCCGCCATGCAGGTCGGTCGGGATATACAGGGTGAAGGCCGTGCCTTCTCCCGTCCGACTTTCCACCGTGACCTTTCCTTCATGCAGTTTGGCGTACTCGCGCACCAGATGGAGACCTATGCCGCTGCCTTGCCCGGCCGGTTGTCCCTCCGTGGCTGTCTGATAGAAACGGTCGAAAACGAAGGGCAAATCCTTTTCCGCAATGCCGCATCCGGTGTCTTCCACCCTGACCGCCGCATACGGCCGTCCGTCTTCCGATACCTTCTCCAGCGTGACCCGTACCTGTCCGTGCGCGGAGGTGAATTTGAAGGCATTGGAAAGCAGGTTGTTGAGCATCTTATACATCTTGTCGGAATAGTAATTCATGAAAAGACGTTCCACCTTAGACTCGAAGGAAAGTTCTATCTCACGGCTTGCCGCCAAGTCGGTGAACTGCCTGACAGCTTCTTCCAAGAAAAAGACCATGTCGTTCATCTTCAACCTGAGACGCTCGCCCTTCATTTCCAATTTACGGAAATCGAGCAACTGGTTCACCAGATTGAGCAGACGGCGCGCATTATTGTAAATAGGTTCCAACTTCTTTTTCAGCTCCGGTTCGCCCGTATCGTGGATGAGTGCCCCCAAAGGCGTAAGAATCAAGGTGAGGGGAGTGCGGAACTCATGGCTGATGTTCGTGAAGAAGCGGAACTTCATCTGGTCGAGCTCTTCGCGCTGTTTCCGTTCGTTAGCTTCTTGAGCCATCCGGATTTTGAGCTGTGCCCGCCTCCGGAACCTTCTCCACGACCAGACCATCAAACCGGCAGCCAGCACGACGTACACCGCGATGGCCCATGCCGTCGCCCAGAACGGGGGCGCAATGACGATGGTGATTTCGGCCGGTGTCTTCCCCCCAAATCTTGTCTCCGTTGGCGGTATAGGCCACGAATTTGTACTCACCGGGCTGCAATCCGGTATAGGTGGCGCGTCCGCTCCCGTTGGCCACCACTTCGTTCCACTCTTTGTCGTAGTTCATCAGTTTATACTTATAGTAAGTGTGCGAAGGGTTGACGTAATTCAGACCTGAAAATTCTATCATAATGAAGTTTTCGTCGTGACGGAGCCGGACTTCTGAAGTTTGGTCTGCGGTCTGTGTCAGAATCACATGCCCGTTGTACGTTTCGTTCACTTTCAACGGGTGGTTGAACAGATAGAAACGGGTGAAGACGGGATGGTTGTCGCTCCGGTCGTACCGGATTTCCGAAGGATTGAAATAATTGAATCCATGCGCTCCACCGAAAAACAAGAGGCCTGAGCGGGTCTTCAAAGCCGCATTCTCATAGAACTTGCCGCCTTGCAACCCATCGGTTTCCCCATAACTCACCACAGAAAAACCTTTGCCGTTACGGTCATCACGGGATGCGATTTTGCAAAGCCCGTTCAACGTGGATGCCCATACCGTCCCTTCGTTGTCCTCCAACAAAGCCGTGACGGCATTGTTGGGCAGTCCGTCGGATTCGGTCAGCACCGTGGCCTCCTTGCGGCGAGGGTCAAACACTAAAATGCCGTCTTCCGTCCCGAACCATTCCACGCCGTGGCGGTCTTTCAGCATGCAGAAATATTTGGTGTCGGCATACCGCTGTTCTTTCAGAAAGTCCGGAATCCACACGCTGTCTTTCTGCGTGTCATAATAGTAGATGCCGCTGTTGCCCAAAGCGGCGAACGTATGGCCGTCCACCGGGTAGAAGGCATGAACCACGGCGTATGAACGGAGTTCGGGATGGCGGTCGTGCAACATATAGGTAATCTTCCCCGTGGCCGGATCGAAACGTCCGACCCCGCCGGTCACACTGGCCCAATAACGGCCTTCGCTGTCTTCGTACAAAGCACGGGATATGTTCTGGTTAGGGTCTTGTTCCCAATTCACCGTAGAACGGAGAAGGTTGCGGACCTGTCCGTCCTCAATGCAATAAAAACCGTGTAGGAAGGTGCCCACCCATATACGTCCGCCCTTGTCCTTAAAGACGGAAAGGCAAATGTCATTCGGTTCGGCCTTGAACATTTGCTCCATTTCACCGGTGGACGGACGGAAACAGAAGAGTCCGAAGGCACCTCCGACAAGTATATTCCCGTCGCCATCCTCCAAAAAGCACTGGATGCTCTCGTTGGTAACGGACGAATACCGCTTCACCGTGTGGCCGAGAGAGAACTTCTGCATGCTGGGATGGTAATAACACAAACCCTGAAAGAGGGTGCCCACCCATATACCCCCGTTCCGGTCGGAAAATACCGTATAAATATCGTTTTCCAATGTCCCGCCGTCGGTCAGTTCCAATGTCGGGAGCGTGGTCACCTTGAACGTCCGGGCATCGATGATACGGAGGCCGGATTTGGACGTGCCGACCCATACGTTGCCGTCCTTGTCCAAATCCATGCACGTGAAGAAATTGGAAAGACCACTGATGCCGCATGCCTCCCTCCAGGTCCGTTCCATGCGATTGTAGAAGAACAGCCCGTTGTTATACATCAGCCAGATGTTTCCTTGGGCATCCGGATGAAGGTATATGCGGTCGGTAAGCCGGTTGATGGCATGCAAGAAACGTGTCTCTTGCGACACGAACTCGGATGAAGAGTAGTCCCAACAGCGAATCAACCCGCTCTCGTAAACAATCCAACAGAGGTTCTTGTATTGCGCCATTTCCACCGGCACGCCGTGTTGCCGGGTAAACTCGCTGCCGCCATCCTCTATGGTGCGCAAACGCCCCTGCTCCACGTCGTAGAAGGAAACGGTATTGTCTTCGGTCACGAACCAATAATTCCTGTAATCGTCTATGAACAGGTTCTTCAGCCGTCGGTCTACTCCCATGGACGCCAACACTTCGGTAACGGAATAATCATATTGCCCGCTCTTCATGTCGAGCAAAAGAAGGTAGCCCAACTCTTTGAGCCACATCCGTCCTTCGCGGTCGTAATACTCTTTGGGCGGACGGTCGTACGCCCAAGTGTATTTGCGTGTCTTGTCGTAGGGGAATCGGTCGAACGTGGCACCGTTGTAAATGTTCAGGATGAAACCGGTCTTAATGGCGATGCAACCCTCTTCCGTCATCGTCAGGCTGCGGATTTGTCCGTCCGAAAGTCCGTCCGAAGCATCAATAAGGCGGAATTTGTATTGGCGGTCTTGTGCGTGGAGGCACGAGGCAAAAAACAGGAACAGTGTCGGAACGATGAACCATAAGGCTTGGAAATTGACTTTTAGTTTTACGGTATCCATGGTTTTTCTTTCAAATAACGAATGATGATTAGACAAAGATAGGCAATCGGCATCATTTGACGTAGGATATTTTGGTTCAAAATATAGGTCGTTTTGTTGCATCGTACTGAATCGGCCGTCTTTTTCGGACATTTTCCCATACGCCGTGGCTGAAAAGCAGCCTTCGGGCGCATTTGGTTCAGAACGACGTAAAAGATGCTTTTTTTCATCCGTCCCCGTACGGTATTTACCTGCTAACTTTGCCGCTGTTCATTAAAAACATTTACCATGAAGAAAAGATACTTGATAGTCATGACGCTATGCAGTTCGTTATGGCTGAATGCACAAAACTTCATCCATCCCGGCATGTTGCATACGCAGGCCGATCTGGACCGGACAAAAGCCAAGGTAGAAGCCGGCGAGGAGCCTTGGGCTTCCGCTTACAGGAAACTGCTGACTAGCCCGCATGTCAGTTTGGACTGGAAGGCTGCTCCGGTCGAGAAAATCGTACGCGGAGGCCGGACGATTTGGGAACCCGACCCGGACAATTACCAGTTGGCTTACCGGGATGCCGCCACGGCTTACCAATGTGCGTTGGTCTGGCACATATCCGGCGATAAGGCGTATGCGGACAAGTCCGTCCAAATCCTTAATGCTTGGGCCAAGACCTGCAAGAAGGTGAGCGGAGACACGAATGCCTGTCTGGCATACGGGCTGTATGGTTACCAGTTTGCCAATGCAGCCGAACTGATGCGCGGCTATCCGGGATGGGATGCCACGGACTTCGGACGATTCAAAGAATGGATGCTGAAAGTGTGGTACCACGGGGTAATCGGTTTCCTGCAAGGACGCAACGGGACACAAGACGACCATTATTGGTCGAATTGGGGCTTGTGCAACGTGCTGTGTGCGATGAGCATCGGTATCTTGTGCGACGATGTCTTCATCTACAACCAAGCCACGGAATATTATAAGTATATGGAAGACCACCGTTACGGCGAGTCGCTGCATCATTTGGTCTGGAAACTGCATCCGGACGAACGCGGACCTTTCGGCTACTTCGGGCAGATGCAGGAATCCAACCGCGACCAAGGGCATGCCGAAATGGCACTGGCGTTGGCCGCAGACCTTTGCGGTACGGGACGCAACCAAGGCGATGACTTTTATGCCCTGATGGACGACCGTATCGTATGCGGGTTTGAATATGTCAACGCCTATAATTCGGGAGTGGATGATTTGCCGAACAGTCCTTATACGAATTGCGACGGGACTTTCATGAGGATGGGGGATTGGGCACGGGGTACTAACCGGCCGGCTCAAGCCCGTATCGTGAATTATTATGAGAACGTACGGGGGATAGACGTGCCTTACTCCAGGAAGATGCTCGAAATGAACGAAAACGGCATAGACGCAGGAGGAGGATTCGGCGGAGGTAACAGCGGCGGCTACGATCATTTGGGCTTCAGCACCCTGATGTGTACGCTCGACCCGTTGGAGGACAAGACTAAGGTTCCCACGGTCCTGAACGGGAAAATCACGTATGAAGGCCGTGAAATCGACCGGCCTGACGTGAACTGCATCCCCAAAGGGGCGACCGTGACCCTGACGGCCCTATTGCCGGACGGAGAAACGGATACCGGTAAATGGGCATGGGACGATGACCCGGCATGCACTTCCTCCACACGTGACATCGTGTTGGACACTTCGCGTACCTTCCGTGTGCATTATACCAATGAAAAAGGAGTGAGCAACACGCAGTTGTTCGCCCTTCATGTAGAAGGGGAGGGATGGACCGGCAATTTTACTCCTTATTATAAAGCAAACGGCACAACGGGAACAGACACGTTGATTTACGTGAGAAAATATGATGAACTGACATTGGGTATGGAGTATATCGATACGCCTGTACGTGAATGGAAGTGGGAAAAAAGTACCAATGGGCAGAATTGGAATGCACTGGGTCATAACGAAAATCTGATGACGCTGCCGAGCGTTTCATCGAATGCTTATTACCGGGTGACGATGACCAATCAGGCCGGTGCCCGATTACAACAAACGTTCCGCGTGGAAGTGTCGGAAATAGACCCGTTTATTGCGTATGACGGAACTAAAAGCTATAGCGGGACTACCTTGGCCGTGCCACGCTACACGGCCGTGTCTTTGTACGCCTCGCCGAATTCCCTGCTTGCCCAGTCCGCCAACTCCACGCGCATTTACAAATGGATACTCGACAAAGACACCATACAAGCTGACACATTGACTTTCCACCTGAACGATTTGGGTGGAAAAGTGGCCGACCTGAACGATACCTTGTGTGTCGGAGTGTTGGACACCTGCATGGAATACACGTTGATGTTCCACCGCGTTTCACAAACAGGTTCAAAGGCCGAAACCGTCTTGCATTTCAATCTGCCTGTATATGAATCCAATACGCTCGAACCGCAAGCCAAAGACAGTTTTTATATCAAAGACCCGCAAACCGGCCGGTATTTGAGAAACACGGATGCCACGTTCACAGCTCTGGACGAAACCGACGACCGCTCGTTTTTGTGGAGGATACGTCCCATGCCACTTTATGGCGACCGTTACATGTTTGTCAGCCAAACGGATAACAATAAACATTTGTCTGACGAAGGGACACTGACTACAAAGAACGATTATTCCAAACATTCCTTCAATCTCTTCCGCAAATATTCGGATGAAGACCTGTACGCCATCGGTCTTTCTTCTTCCGCAGGCTCAGGTTTTCTCGAAACCGATGCCGGCAATCCGGCTTTAAGCGTAACGACGAGAAGCGTGTTTTCGGAATTTCCTTTCGCCATCATCCGAAAAGTACAACCGGACGACCCTGATGGCATCAAAGACCGTCGGAACGAAACAGAGTATACCATAAATCCCATCGTCAGCTATTCCTGTCACGGACAGGAGTTGTACCTGAAGAGCAAAGAAGCCGGGATATTACGTATCTATTCGTTATCCGGTGTGCTTCTGCAAACGGAGACCTGCGGAATGGGGGACAATCATATACGTCTCACCTCTCGGAACAAAGGGATATGTATCGGATTATACGCTACTTCTACGGGCAAACGCCAGTCCATTAAAATTACAAGAAATAGCGTCATATAGAAAAATTGTTCATAAGTTGTCCGCATCAAACTGATACGGTAGGTATGAGTTTTTCCCCTAAGGTAGAGATTGTTTTCAGATAATAATGACAAAAAACGACCGATTCCCTTATGAACATATATAAAGAAAGAAACCTGCGCAATGGATGCGCAGGTCTCTTTCTTTATGTATTGCAATCAAACGGATTCGAATCATTCTTCAATGGCCGCCTGCGCCGCAGCAAGACGGGCAATAGGCACGCGGAAAGGAGAACAAGAAGCATAGTCCATTCCTATCTTAGCGCAGAATTTCACAGAAGAAGGTTCACCGCCATGCTCTCCACAAATGCCGGTACGGATATTCGGGCGTACGCTACGTCCCTTTTCCACTGCCATCTTAATGAGCTGGCCTACGCCGTTCTGGTCCAACACTTGGAAGGGATCCACCGCCAGAATCTTCTTTTCCAGATACACCGGCAAGAAACTGGCAATATCATCACGCGAGTAACCGAATGTCATCTGTGTCAAATCGTTCGTTCCGAAAGAGAAGTACTCGGCTTCCGAAGCGATACGGTTGGCTGTCAGGGCCGCACGAGGAGTCTCTATCATAGTGCCGATTTCAAACTCCACTTCGATACCCTCTTCGGCGAAAACTTCCTTAGCCGTAGCCAAAATGACTTCTTTCTGCTGTTTCAATTCGTAAAGAATACCTACCAATGGTACCATGATTTCTGGTTTCGGGTCCTTACCTTCTTTCTTCAACTCGCAGGCTGCACCCAAAATGGCACGGGTCTGCATTTCGGTTATTTCCGGGAAAGTAATCCCCAAACGGCACCCACGATGACCCAACATCGGATTGTTCTCGGCAAGGCTTTCCACACGTTTCTGGATTTCTTCCACACTGACACCCATCTCATCGGCCATCTTCTGTTGTCCCTTCAAGTCATGGGGGACAAATTCATGGAGTGGGGGGTCGAGCAAACGAATGTTCACCGGACAGCCATCCATAGCTTCAAGAATACCCTTAAAGTCGCTCTTCTGATAAGGAAGCAGTTTGGCCAAAGCTTTTTTACGGCCTTCCACGCTATCGGCCAGAATCATCTCACGCATGGCCACAATCTTCTGGTCTTCAAAGAACATGTGTTCCGTACGGGTCAAACCGATACCCTTTGCTCCGAAAGAACGAGCCACTTGTGCATCGTGGGGCGTGTCGGCATTCGTCCGTACCTGAAGCTTCGTATATTTGTCACACAAATCCATCAGAGCCTTAAAGTCACCAGACAGCTCAGCCGCTTTCGTCGGTATTTCTCCGGCATAAACTTGTCCCGTAGAACCGTTCAAGGAGATGTAATCACCTTCTTTATATACAACGCCTTCAATCTCCACAGTCTTGTTCTTGTAGTTCACATTGATGGCACCGGCACCGGACACACAACATTTACCCATACCACGAGCTACCACAGCAGCATGGGAGGTCATGCCTCCACGGGCGGTGAGGATACCTTCGGCTGCCGACATGCCGGCCAAATCTTCGGGAGAGGTCTCGATACGTACCATAACCACCCGATGGCCGTCCTCACGCCATTTCTGGGCATCGTCTGCGTGGAACACGATTTGTCCGCATGCCGCACCCGGAGAAGCCGGCAAACCTTGCGTAATCACCTTGGCTTTCTTCAACGCATCCTTATCGAACACAGGATGGAGAAGCTCATCCAGTTTTTGAGGTTCACAACGTTTCAATGCCGTTTTTTCGTCTATCAATCCTTCACGTACCAAGTCCATGGCAATCTTCACCATGGCCGTACCGGTACGTTTGCCGTTGCGCGTCTGCAAGAACCAAAGTTTGCCTTCCTGGACCGTGAACTCCATATCCTGCATATCGCGATAGTGGTTTTCCAATTTAGCCTGAATGGCATCAAGTTCTTTATAAATCTCAGGCATAGCCTCTTCCATCGAAGGATATTTGGCAGCACGTTCCTCTTCCGAGATACCTTGCAGGGCAGCCCAACGGCGTGAACCTTCTATCGTAATTTGCTGAGGTGTACGGATTCCAGCCACAACATCCTCACCTTGTGCATTCACAAGATACTCACCGTTGAACAGATTCTCACCCGTTGCGGCATCGCGGCTAAAACAAACACCCGTAGCCGACGTCTCGCCCATATTGCCGAATACCATAGCCATGACAGAAACAGCCGTACCCCATTCGTCGGGTATGCCCTCCATCTTACGGTAAAGGATAGCACGTTCGTTCATCCAACTGCGGAATACGGCGCAGATGGCTCCCCAGAGTTGCTCCATCGGGTCGGTAGGGAAGTCGTTTCCGGTCCGTTCCTTGATAGCTTTCTTAAAACGAGCCACCAAATCTTTCAACTCATCCACCGACAAATCCTTGTCCAACTCTATCCCGCGAATGGCTTTCACTTCGTCTATGATGGCTTCGAACGGGTCGATATCCTCCTTATTCACCGGTTTCATACCCAACACTACGTCACCGTACATCTGAACAAAACGGCGGTAAGAATCGTACACGAAATGAGGATTGTCCGTCTTGCGCACCATTCCTTCGGCTACTTCATCATTCAAGCCCAAGTTAAGAATGGTGTCCATCATTCCCGGCATGGAAGCCCGGGCACCGGAACGAACCGAAACCAACAACGGATTCTCAGTGCTTCCGAACTTACTGTTCATCAGGTTTTCTACATGGGCTACCGCAGCATTGACCTCAGCTTGGAGTATTTCTACGATTTTCTCTTGCCCTACCTCATAGTATTCATTGCAAACATCAGTTGCAATAGTAAAACCGGGAGGCACAGGTATGCCGATAAGATTCATTTCGGCGAGATTAGCACCTTTGCCACCAAGTCTCTCTCTCATCTGGGCATTGCCCTCAGCCTGCCCGTTTCCAAAAGTATAAACTCTTTTTTCACTCATTTTTCAAAGTTTGTTTTTGAATTAGTTAACAAAATGAATTAATGCAAAACTACTCAAAAAAAATGGGCTGCAAAAGGAAAAACAAGAAAAAATGCAAAAAAAATGCTACTTTTGTTCCCTGAAATCAAAATAAGAAACCCAATAAACTCATCGGATATGACCCGAAAAAGAAAAGAATTCCCTATATTAGAGAATATTACAATTACGGATGTGGCAGCCGAGGGCAAAGCTCTGGCCCGTGTGGACGACATGGTAGTTTTCGTTCCCTTTGTCGTTCCCGGAGATGTGGTCGACCTGAAAATCCAAAAGAAAAAACATCATTATTGCGAAGCGACAGCCGTAAAGTTCCACCAATACTCTCCATTTCGGGCCGTACCTTTCTGCCCGCATTTCGGAGTTTGCGGCGGTTGCAAGTGGCAGTGTCTCCCATATAAAGAGCAGCTCAAATACAAGCAACAGCAAGTTTTGGATAACCTTACCCGCATCGGTAAGGTAGAACTCAACGGCATACAACCTATATTGGGTTCCGTGAAAACGGAAGAATACCGAAACAAGTTGGAATTCGGCTTTTCAAACAAGAGATGGCTGACACCGGAAGAAATAGCGTCCGGAAACGCATATCCGCAGAACGGAGCCGTAGGATTCCACACCTGCGGTTCGTTCGACAAGATATTACCCATCGAACAATGTCGTCTGATGGACGATATCAATAACCGCATCCGTAACGCCATCCGTGACTACGGATACGAGCATCGGTTGACATTCCACGATCAGCGGGAACATGCCGGATTATTGCGTAACATGATGATCCGCAATTCCAATACGGGCGAATTGATGCTTCTTATGCAGTTCTGCATCACCAACGATACGGAAAAAGCGCAGGCCGAGGCATTGATGGGTTATCTGGCCGAAACATTCCCGGAGATTACCTCTTTATTATACGTAAACAACCTCAAATATAATGATACGATAGGAGACTTGGATGTCATCACGTTTAGGGGAAACGACCACATTTACCTGCAGATGGAAAATCTGAGGTTCAAGGTCGGTCCGAAAAGTTTCTACCAGACCAATACCGACCAGGCGTATGAATTATATAAGGTAGCGCGAGACTTTGCAGGCCTCACCGGTACGGAACTGGTTTACGACTTGTATACCGGAACCGGAACCATCGCCAATTTCGTGGCCGGGAAAGCCCGGAAGGTCATCGGAATAGAATATGTGCCCGAAGCCATTGAGGATGCCAAAATCAATTCACAAATCAACGGAATCGGCAATACCCTGTTTTTCGCCGGTGACATGAAGGACATCCTGAACAAGGAATTCATCGCGGCACACGGCCAACCGGACGTAATCATCACGGACCCTCCAAGAGCCGGCATGCACAAAGACGTCATAGAGACCATCCTGTTTGCCGCACCGCATCGCATCGTCTACGTCAGTTGCAATCCGGCCACACAGGCGCGTGACCTGGCTTTGTTGGATTCTCAATACAAAATCATGGGAGTACGCCCCGTGGACATGTTCCCACATACGCAGCACGTGGAAAACGTGGTCATGTTGGAAAGAAGAGCGTAAACACAAAAAATGCAGGAAAGGTTTCAAGTTCCAACCTTCCTGCATTTTCTATGTATCAAGATTCGGAGTTATTCCCAAAAGAACTTCTCCACCACTGCGGCCACACCGTCCTCCTCATTCGAGAGAGTAACATAGTCTGCGGCTTTTTTTACGACATCCTGCGCATTAGCCATGGCTATTCCCAGACCTGCAAACTGTATCATGGATAAGTCGTTGAATCCGTCGCCCACAGCCACCATTTCTTCCGGCTTCATGCCCAACTCGTCCAATAGGACGGCAAGGCTTCGCGCCTTGTCGATACCATTGGGCACCAATTCCAGGAAAAACGGTTCGGAGCGGAATACATTCATCTGCCCTTCCAAATCTTGCTTCATCTTTTGCTCCAGTACGGACAACGGTTCGGGGTCGCCCACAATCAGGCACTTCGGGACAGGGAAATCGAACACTTCCAGGAAATTCGGCACAGTAATACTGGGCATCCTGTTCAGAAAAGCCTCATGCTGCACATACGGATTCCCTGCGTCTTCCGATACGATATACTCGTCCTTATAGCTCAATATTACGAAACCGTTCTTCTTCGCGCATTCATATAAATAAGGATATACTTTCGGGTCGAGTTCATTCTCATACATCATCTTCTTGGTTTTCCAATCAATGATTTGCCCCCCGTTGTAAGACAGGATATAGCCTTCGAAGTCTCCGAGGCGCAATTCTTCGGCCAAAGGGACGATGCCGTAGGTGGGCCGTCCGGAAGCCAACACGATCTTCACGCCTGCTTCCTGTGCCCGGATGAGGGTTTCCCTCGTGTATGCCGTGATTTCTTTTTTCTTGTTCGTCAAGGTTCCGTCCAAATCCAGAACCAAAATCTTGTATTTCATAAATTCTCAGATTTTCAATGATAATGCAATCCGTTTGCGCTCCTTGTCCACTTGCAGCACGCGTACGTTCACCTGTTGGTGGAGCGAAACGACCTCGTTCGGGTCACTTACATAGCGGTCTGCCAACTGCGAAATATGTACCAAACCTTTCTCATGCACCCCGATGTCTACGAAACAACCGAAATTCGTAATATTGGAAATGATGCCCGGCAATACCATCCCTTCCCTCAGGTCATCCATCGTGCGTACATTGGGATCGAAAGAAAAGGCCTTTATTTTGCTGCGCGGATCACGCCCCGGTTTATCCAGTTCGCCCATGATATCGTTCAGCGTAGGAAGGCCGCAATCCTCAGTCGCATACCGTTCCAAGGGAATGCTCCGCCGCAAATCCTTGTTACGGATGAGTTCCTCCACAGAAGCCCCCACATCCTTGGCCATCCTTTGCACCAAGGCATAACGTTCCGGATGTACGGCTGTATTGTCCAAGGGATCCTCACCTCCCGGAATGCGCAAGAAACCGGCGCACTGCTCAAAAGCTTTCGCCCCCATGCGTTTCACTTTCATCAAATCCCGCCGGGTGGGGAAGGGGCCGTTTTCCGCACGGTAGTCCACGATATTCTGCGCCAGTTGCGGTCCCAACCCCGAAACGTAAGTCAATAGTTGGCAACTCGCAGTATTCAAGTTGACTCCCACGGCATTCACGCAAGACTCTACCGTACGGTTCAACGTTTCCCGCAGTTTCGTCTGGTCCACGTCGTGCTGGTATTGCCCGACACCAATGGATTTCGGGTCTATCTTCACCAATTCCGCCAACGGGTCCATCAACCTGCGTCCGATGGAAACGGCACCGCGCACCGTCACGTCATATTCCGGAAATTCCTCACGGGCGATTTTGGAAGCCGAATAGATGGAAGCCCCGTCTTCACTCACCACGAACGCTTCTACCGGACGGTCGAAACGGACAGATTGCACGAAGCTCTCCGTCTCGCGACTGGCCGTACCGTTCCCTATGGCTATGGCCTGTATGTCGTACTGTTCCACTAATTTCTGCAACTTCCGTTGCGCCTGTGCATATTCATTACGCGGAGGGTGGGGGTATACCGCTTCGTTATGCAACAAATTCCCCTGGGCATCCAAGCATACCACCTTGCATCCCGTACGGAATCCGGGGTCTAAGCCCAACACGCGTTTCTGCCCCAAAGGCGGAGCCAAAAGCAGTTGGTGAAGATTTTGCGCGAAGACCCTGATGGCCTCATCATCGGCTTTTTGTTTGGAAGCGGCTGCAAATTCCGTTTCGATGGAAGGTTTAATCAAACGCTTATAACTATCTGTCAATGCGGAAGCTACAAGTTTACTACATTCACCGTTCCCTTTGACGCACAAACGATTCAAGTTCTCTACGCAGGTCTCGTCGTCCGGCGAAATAGCCACCTTCAGGATACCTTCCGCCTCTCCGCGTCGCAAAGCCAACAGGCGATGGGATGAACATCGCTTCAACGGTTCGCTGAAATCAAAATAATCACGGTATTTTGCCCCTTCCTCCTCTTTACCCTTCACCACTTTGGAACTGATGACGGCTCCACAGCGGAACTGTTGGCGCACGGCATTCCGGCAACGTTCGTTCTCGTTGAACTGTTCGGCCAAAATATCCGAAGCCCCAGCCAAAGCCTCGTCCGCATCCTTTACTTGCCCGTTCACATAACGTCCGGCCACTTCGCGTATGTGCGCCTCACGCTGCATGGCGATAATTACGGCCAAGGGCTCCAGTCCTTTCTGCCGGGCAATCTCGGCACGCGTACGACGTTTCGGTTTATAAGGCAAATAGATGTCTTCCAATTCCGTAGCGTCCCAACAAGCCACGATTCTCCGTTTCAGTTCATCGGTCAACTTGTCTTGCGCCTCGATGGAAGCCAATATCGTTTCCTTTCGTTTCCCCGTCTCGACCAATTTGTCATACACTCTTTTGATTTCTCCGATTTGCACTTCATCCAGCCCTCCGGTCATCTCCTTACGGTAACGGCTGATAAAAGGGATGGTAGCCCCTTCCGCTAATAAATCCAAGGTGCGTGCCACTTGTCTTTCGGCAATGGAAAGTGTAGCGGCAACCATCTTGCTCAATTCCGGTTGCATAAAATAAGATAAAAATTATTCTTCACGAGCCGCACGCAATATCAGCGTGGTAGCCCCGATAGTGACTATGCTGCCGTCCTCCAGTCTCACACGGTCATAGTCTGTCAATATGTCATTCATATAAAAAGTGCCGGTATTGCTCGGCGCGTCGCGCAAGGTGTACACCAGACGACCGTTCTTGTCCCGCTTCACATTGATGATGCAATGCTTGGTGTCCACACTGGGGTCTACTGTCTCGATGGGGGTAGAAATGGCAGTCCCTTTCACATACCGTCCGATTACGTTGTCGCCCAACTTCAGCGGAAGCACCTGCTTATAGTGGAAGACGTTCTCCACCACAACGATGCTGCCGTATGCGTCATCGTTCTCGTTCTCGTCCACGGTCTCTTCCTTACGTGTAGCCCTCAATTTGGATACCCCGATACGTATGCCGAACTGCTTGCGGCATTCCGGACATTCGAAAACAAGCGACTGCCCGTCTTCATACTGGGTTTCGTCAAAAGTGATATAATGGTCACATTTAGGACAACGTACTCTTTTCATTCCTTGTATTCCTTACTTGATTTGGTAAACCCATGCGTAAGCAAATTCTTCCGACCGGTCACTCAAAGCGTTCATCTTGGCATGCGCTTCCGCTTCGGATGCAAATCCCGGAAAAACCACACGCACCATATTTCCTTTTTTATATACTTGCGCCTCTTTGTAACCTTCCTTATGAAGCCGTTCGACATACGCTTTCGCGTTCTTTTCCGGTATGGCACTGGCCACCACGACGCAAAAACCGCTTTCCACTGCCACCGAAACAGCCGCCTTTTGGACGGTTTCCGGTTGGACAGCAGCCGACACCGGACTTTCCACACCCGTTCCTGAACCCTTGACTTGTATTTCTTCCGGCTTGTTGAATGCCTCAGGCACAGTTTCCTGTACCGCAGGCATCCACATCAGGCGAGCAAACTCGGCCTGGCTTGCGGAAGATACCCCCGTGTTCTTGGCATCGGGAGACATCAGGAAAAACAAGAGCACCACGGCAGCCACGGCAGCAATGTTTTGCAGCCACGCCGTCTTCAGCCGGATGGTAATTTCTCCGCGTGCCACAGGTTCGCTTTCGACCGTCACTGTTTCGGGCTTTCTTTCGGGGACTGTACGCGAAACCTCGACGGCCAATGACGCTTCCACCGTTTTTTCCGCCTGCAAAGGTTCGAACAGCAAGGCATCCAAACCATAATAAGCCGGACAGACCGTACCGGCCTGACAAGGTGAAAACTCCACATTGTTCCGTTCGTCCAACATCAATACGCCAATGCTCCCAAGGTCGTACGTACCTGCCTCCCACAATTCCTGTTGCAGGTCACGGATCTGTTCCCCGAGCATGGTTCTCGCTTCGATGTCGGAACAACCGTATGCTTCCACGTATGAACGGACCAACAACCCGTCATCGGCTTTCAGGCGTTCGTTGAACCCCACCGTGCGGATAGGAGGTAAAAACAGATTCTCATCTTCCACGTATTTGGCCGGGGCGTTGCAAGTCACGAATCCCCCGATTTGCGGAACCACCACGCAGTCGTGGTCCAACAACAATATCTCGATATGTTTTACTAACTCTTTCACACTACAAATTTACGGCTTTCCCGTTGACATTGCTAATTTTTGCAGAAAAAGTTATCAAATATTTCAGCTTGTATTGTTGATAGCCCTATTTTTCATTACTTTTGCCTGTGGTTAATAGCAACGAAAGTATGAATATAGCGATTGTAGGCAGCGGCTACGTAGGTTTGGTAACCGGTGCATGTTTTGCCGAAATAGGGGTCAATGTCACTTGTGTAGACGTGGACCGGAATAAAATTGAAAAGCTCAAACAAGGTGAAATTCCTATTTACGAACCAGGCCTGAAAGAGTTGGTCTTGAAGAATCAAAAGGCAGGGCGGTTGGATTTCACCACCACGCTCGAAAGCGTGCTCGACAAGGTGCAGGTGATATTCAGTGCTGTGGGGACTCCACCCGACGAAGACGGAAGCGCGGACTTGAAATACGTCCTACAAGTTGCTCGAACTATAGGCAGATATATGACTGATTACAAACTGGTTGTCACCAAGAGCACCGTTCCTGTCGGTACGGCGCGGAAAGTGCGCCACGCCATTCAGGAAGAATTGGACAAACGGGGTCTTGACATCAAATTCGATGTAGCTTCCAATCCGGAGTTCCTGAAAGAAGGCAACGCCATCAGCGACTTCATGAGCCCGGACCGCGTGGTGGTAGGCGTGGAGTCTGAAAAAGCCAAGGAACTGATGACCAAACTCTACAAACCTTTCCTTATTAACAATTTCCGGGTGATATTCATGGACATTCCCTCTGCAGAGATGACGAAATACGCGGCGAACTCCATGTTGGCCACACGTATCTCTTTCATGAACGACATCGCCAATTTGTGCGAACGCGTGGGAGCGGATGTCAACATGGTGCGCAACGGTATCGGAGCCGACACCCGTATCGGCCGCAAGTTCCTATATGCCGGATGCGGCTACGGAGGCTCTTGTTTTCCCAAAGACGTGAAGGCACTCATCAAGACGGCCGAGCAAAACGGGTACGAAATGGCTGTGCTGAAAGCCGTAGAGACAGTAAACGAACGTCAAAAATCCATCCTTTTCCACAAGTTGGACGCGGCATGGCAACATGAGTTGGCTGGCAAGACCGTCACATTGTGGGGACTGGCTTTCAAGCCAGAGACGGACGACATGCGCGAAGCCCCTTCTCTCATCCTTATCCGGAAATTATTGGAAGCCGGATGCACGGTTCGTGTCTACGATCCGGAAGCCATGAACGAATGTCGCCGCCGTTTGGGTGACGCAGTCATTTATGCCCGTGACATGTACGAAGCGGCATTGGATGCCGACGCGCTGCTCTTAGTGACCGAATGGAAGGAATTCCGCCTGCCGGCTTGGGGCGTGCTGAAGAAGACGATGAGCGGACGGCTCGTCATCGACGGGCGTAACGTATATGACGCAGGCGAAGTACGCGAAGCCGGATTTGAATACCATTGTATCGGAAAGTAATGAAATGGATACATCATATTATATACGGTAGTCTTTTAGTGTCCGTGGCTGCGTGGACAAGTTGCGGCACAAGGGACAACCGGACTCCAAACGGGGATACTCCCGAACCGGAAGACCAGGAGGCCAAAAAAGCTTTGCAGGGAATCTGGATCGACCAGGAGACCGAGACCGTTTCGTTCTGCGCCAAAGGGGACACCATCTATTACCCCGATACGGCCAACGTACCGGTACGTTTTTTCATCCGTAAGGATACTTTGTTTTTGGCCGGTGGGGGAGATACGACCGCTTACCCCATAGACAAGAGGGGAAATCACCTTTTCCACTTCCATTCGGCCACGGGCGACATCGTGAAGCTCGTCCGGTCGGAAGACCCGAACGACAGTATCTATTTCATCCATCGGCAAGCCGCCACGCTCACCTACAATGAAGTCGTAAAAAAAGACACAGTAGTGTTCCATGGCGGCGAGCGTTACCATTGCTATGTCTACGTCAACCCCTCGCGCTTGAAAGTATATAAGACAAGTTATACGGACGAGGGCATCGCCGTGGAAAATGTATACTACGACAACGTGATTCACATTTGTGTGTACAAGGGGAAGACATGCTTGTTTTCACAAGACTACACCCGGAAGAGTTTCACCGGGCTCGTACCTAGTGGCTTTCTGAACCAGGCCATCCTGTCGAATATGGTATTTTCCGAAGCCGGTCCGCGAGGATGCCATTTCAATGCCACGGTATGTATCCCCGACGATGCCAGTTGCTATATGGTCAATATCTGTGTAGGATACGACGGCAAGCCGACAATGGAACTTCTCGAGTATTAACCCCTGCACACCATCATGAACAGAACATACAAGATTTTAAGCGTCCTTTTATTGGGGAGTTACGGTCTGGGCATTCAAATACTGGATGCCCAGACTGTTACCGGAAGAATTACGGACCGGAAATCCTGTCCGGTAACAGGGGCTACGGTAGTATTGCAGGCTCCGGATTCCACATTCGTCAGTGCCGCCGTATCGGATGCCGACGGACATTTCACCCTACCGGCCCAACCGGAGCAGTATCGCCTGATTGTACAACACCTTTTATACCGTTCACAAACCGTAAACGGAACAGGAAAGGATGCCGGGACCATTGTACTACAACCGGCTGACCGCACCATCGGTGAGGTCGTGGTCAAAGCCGAGCGCCCCATAGTAAGAGTGGAAGAGGGGAGGTTGAACTATGATTTGGAACAAATCGTCCGGGACAAAGTCGTCAACAACACTTACGAGGCCTTGCAGAGGTTGCCCGGCGTGCAAGAGATAGGAGGCAAATTGACCTTGGCCGGTGCCGGAGAGGTCACGGTCATCCTGAACGGCAAGCCCACTACGATGGATGCGGGACAGTTGGAGACCCTTTTGCGGAATACTCCGGTCAGCCGCGTGGAGAAAGTGGAGGTCATGTATAGTACTCCTCCGCAATATCACGTAAGAGGAGCTTCCCTGAACGTCGTTCTGAAACGTCCCAACGACTATTCCTTTCAGGGCGAAGTCAATGCAACTTATGACAACTGCTACTTCAACGCGGGCAATGCCACCGGGAATTTCCGTTTCTCAACCCCGAAACTGGCATTAGATGCCATGTACGGCATAGACCGTATACACACGATGCAATATTACAACTTATTTTCACGGCACACCCTGGACGGACAGATATATTCCATAGAAGAAAACGAACAGCTTCGCAACAAAGCTTACAGGCATAACATGAGGGTGGCCGGAGAATACCACCTCAACGAGAACAGCAGCATAGACTTGGCTTATACCGGCAAATACATGCCGAATATACAAGAGGACGCGCAAACTACAGGAAATTTCCAAACCAGTGACATAGACGGCCGTCGCGAAGCCCAGATGCACAACATCGCATTGCACCTCCGTTCGGGATTCGGCCTGGATGCCGGCGGGGACTATACGCACTATACGACCGACAACAGGCGGTGGATGCACGCCGAGTATGCCGACGGCAACCGGAACCGTTTCACCTTGGCTGGCGGGCAACGGATAGACCGCTACAACGTGTATGCCGACCAGAAACACAAACTGTCCCAAGGATGGAATCTGGGATATGGCGTCTCTTATACCCAAACCCATAACCATGACTTTCAAACCTACACCGAGGTGGAAGGCGACATCGCCACTCCCTCTACGGACTCCAAGTTAAAAGAACAGACCACAGACTTCTACGTATCGTTGGGAAAAGATTACCCCGGTGGTATATCATGGTCGGTATCGGGCACAGGGGAGTATTACTCCATCGGCAATTACCGCAAATGGGCTTTCTACCCTCAGGCTTCCCTCACTTACATGAAGACTCCCGAACACATCCTGCAACTCTCGCTCTCCACCCGAAAGACTTATCCGGGATATTGGGAAATGCAGTCTTCCGTCAGCTATATCAACGGATATTCCGAAATATGGGGCACACCCGGATTGCGTCCTCAGACGAACTACAGTGTGAATGCCAACTACATCCTGAAGCAGAAGTATGTCTTCGGCGCATACTTCTCCCGTACCCAAGACCAGTTCATGCAGACTGCCTATCAGTCCACAGAACGGTTGGCCATGATTTACAAGATGATGAACTGGAACTACACACAGTACGTAGGCCTCATGGCCACGGTGCCGTTCCAGGTCGGAACGTGGTGGGATTCCCGTTGGGTAGCGGTGGAACAATACGCACGCCACCGTTGCGACGACTTTTTCGACCTTCCTTTCGACCGGAAAAAGTGGATTTTGCAGTGCCAATGGGACAACACGTTCAAGCTGAACAAGAATCTGGCTTTCGAATTGCGCGGATTCATGCAGACTCCGGCCATACAAGGTACATACGACCTGAAAATGGTGGGTACGGTAGATGCCGGGGTGAAATGGACCTTTGCCGGAGGCAAAGCCACACTCTCTGCCCGTTGTAGCGACATATTCAATACAAGTATGCCGGAATGTAACCTACGTTACGGAGGTCAGGACGTGAGAATGGAAAACTCTTTTTACCTAAGAACGTTCACCCTGAACTTCAATTTCCGTTTCGGAGGATATAAGAAAAAGGAAATCAAGGAAGTGGATACTTCCCGGTTCAGGCATTGAGCGTACGTCCGTTCTGTATATTTTTCAGAATATCCGGTGAGCCTCTCCGCACACCTTCCTCAAAGCATAAAACCAATCGGCTGAAAATGAAAAATCGTTTGCCGCAGAACGGAAAATCATTCTCAGCCGATTGATTTTTCAATCTCAGGAGATTTATTTTACATTCATAAGTATCTATTATACAAAGGTTTAGAAAATCATAATTTTATCTTAAAAACAAAAGGACACGACACTATGGCTGTAAAGAAAAACAATAAGAGGGAAAAGAAAAGGAAAAGAATGAAAGAGAAATTTGGCCATTGGAATAATTTTGCTTAACTTGCCCTGGTAATTCATAAACAGAACTGGGGACTATGAAAAAAATCTTGCAAGAATTCAAGCAATTTGCCATGCGTGGCAATGTGGTGGACATGGCGGTCGGTATCATTATCGGCGGTGCCTTCGGTAAAATCGTTTCTTCGGTGGTGGCCGACATCATCATGCCGCCCGTTGGATTGCTCATCGGCGGAGTGAATTTCTCCGACCTGAAAATCACATTGAAAGAAGCAGTCGTGGAGGGAGGGGCAGAGGTGACGCCGGCCGTCACGCTGAATTACGGTAATTTTATCCAGACCACGTTGGACTTCATCATCATTGCACTGGCCATCTTCCTTTTGGTAAAGGGAATGAACGCCCTCAACAAAAAGAAGAAAGAGGAACCGAAAGCTCCGGCTGCCCCTCCGGCCGACATCCAACTGCTCACGGAAATCAGGGACTTACTGAAAAAAGAGAAATAAAAAAAACCGTCCGTTTGCCTTCGCGAAGGCAAACGGACGGTTTCCATTAATGCGGAACAATTCTATCAGGAAACACCGCCTGTATTTTCCCTCTTTTCTGCGCTTCCTTGCGAAACGGTTGCAGATTTCTTCTTATTAAAATATCTTCGAGGCTTATTCTTGTTTTTCTTCTCTGTCAAAGATGGCGATTTCGGCGCGTCCCCATTTACCGGCGCACTTTTTGAACCGGAAGCTTGTGCCTTGGTATTGTTTTGAGTATGTGTTTGTGGGATGGGGCTTGTTTTTCTGCGGTTTCCCGATTTGCCTTGCCGCCTGCCGTGTCTTGGACTTCCATGTCTGCCATTCCCCTTTTCGCCACCTTTTTCCGGCCGATAGGCCGGGCCTTCTCCAAGCCCTTCCGGCAGGGAACGTTTTTCTATTTCAGTTTCAAGGAAATGCTCGATGGAAGCAAAACGTTGCTGGTCTTTCTCGCTCACCAAGGTTATCGCCTCTCCGTCGTTGTTGGCGCGGGCTGTACGACCGATACGGTGCACATAATCTTCGGCATCATGAGGCACATCGAAATTGATGACCAACTGGATATCGTCGATGTCGATGCCACGCGCCACAATGTCCGTAGCTACCAACACGTCGATTTGTTGGGCTTTGAACTTATACATCACTTCGTCACGCTCCTGCTGTTCCAAATCCGAGTGCATGGCACCGACCTTAAATCCGGCACGTCCCAAGGCAATGGCCATGTCTTTCACTTTCAATTTGGAAGACGCAAAGACAATCACGCGATGTGGAGGCCGCTCGGCAAACAGCTTTTTGACTAATGACACCTTTTGCGCCTCATAGCATACGTAAGCCGACTGCACGATTTTGTCGGCCGGTTTCGATACGGCCAGTTTCACTTCTACCGGATCGTGCAGGATGGTGCGCGCCAAGTCTTGAATCTTCCGGGGCATCGTGGCCGAAAACATGATGGTCTGGCGTTCTTTGGGCAAATACTTGACAATCTGCATGATGTCGTCGCTGAAACCCATGTCCAACATGCGGTCTGCCTCATCTAATACAAAGAAAGACACTTCAGACAAATCTACGTTGCCTAAACTCAAATGACTGATTAAGCGTCCCGGCGTGGCGATTATCACGTCGGCTCCCATGGCCAACCCGCGTTTCTCCTGCTCGTAACGTATCCCGTCGTTTCCACCATATACAGCTACGCTCGACACGTTCATATAATAGGAAAACCCCTCCATGGCCTGGTCTATTTGTTGGGCCAGTTCCCGGGTGGGGGACATAATGATACAATTAATGGCTTTTTCGGGATAACCGCCATCGCTTAGCTTACTCAATATGGGAAGCAGGAAAGCCGCAGTCTTACCCGTCCCCGTCTGCGCCACACCAATCATGTCACGCCCCTCGAGAATCACGGGGATGGCATGTTCCTGAATAGGCGTGCACTCGGTAAAATTCATATCGTCCAAGGCATCGAGCACTTGGTCGCTTAAATCCAAATCGTAAAAATCCACTGTTCTAATTTGTGTTTAAATCCTACATTCCACTCTACTGCGGTGCCTTTTTATAAAGGAAGAACGCAATAAAGGCAAATATTATATTGGGCAGCCACGCCGCCAAAGCCGGCGGCCAGTCTGCATTGATTGCAAAAGTAGACGAAACCGTCTGGAACAAAATGTAAGAGGCACTTAGTGCCAACCCGATGCCCAAATACAGTCCCATGCCCCCTTTCCGCTTCCGCGCCGAAAGGGAAAGACCGATAATCGTCAGGATGAACGAAGCAAAGGGAGTGGCAAACCGTTTCTGGTACTCCACCTCGAACGGTTTCACATTCCCCGAGCCACGGGCACGCTGCTTGACGATATATTCTTTCAGTTCCGGACTGGTCAAGGTTTCCTGTTGGTTACGCGTCAGCAAGAAGTCCGACGGTTCCATGGCGATGATGGAATCTATCCTCGAACCATGGGAAATGTACTCACGCATGCCTTTCAATTCGCGGAGCGTGTAGTTGTTGATTCGCCAATGGTAACGCTCGTCCGACAATGTGTCGTAAGACACCGAAGCCGCCGTAAGGTGTGACACAAGCTTCTTGTTCACAAACTTGTCCAACGAGAAATGATAACCGGTCTTGGTACGCCCGTCGAAATGTTCGATAAACGCAATAACCCCCGTATCGACCTGTAGTTGCACATTCTGGGCGAATTCCGTCCTTTTTTTCTTTTTATATGTGTTCTCAAAGTTTAGTCGCGTGACGCTTCCCTTAGGAATAACGTAGGCTCCCAACAGGAAAGTCATCACTGCAATGATGGCTGCCGAAATCATATAAGGGCGCATCAGGCGCTTGAAACTCATCCCGGCGGCCATCATGGCGATAATCTCCGAATTCTCTGCCAGTTTGGAGGTGAAGAATATCACAGAGATGAACACGAACAGCGGACTGAACAAATTGGAAAAATAAGGGACGAAGTTGGCGTAATACTCGAAAATGATACCTTTCCACGGGGCATGGTTGGTCGTAAACTTATCGATATTCTCATTGAAGTCGAACACCACGGCAATGGAAATAATCAATGCTATGGAAAAGAAATATGTACCCAGGAACTTCTTGATAAGATACACATCCAACTTGGAAATGAGACGTTTATACCACTTCATATACAGTACTTCTTTAATTATAGCCGTGCGGCCACCCTTTTTACCATCAAGGCTTTCCAAGAAGAGAAGTCCCCGACTATGATATGGCGTCGCGCCTCGCGTGTCAGCCACAGATAAAAAGCAAGATTATGGATGGAGGCGATTTGCAGTGCCAACAATTCCTGAGCTTTGAAAAGATGATGCAGGTAGGCTTTGCTATATGCCTTGTCTACGTAAGAAGTCCCGTCTGGATCCAAAGGCGAAAAGTCGTCTTCCCATTTCTTATTACGCAGGTTCATAATACCATTCTGTGTGAACAGCATGGCATTGCGCCCGTTACGCGTAGGCATCACGCAGTCGAACATGTCTACTCCACGCTCTATGCCTTCAAGAATATTCACCGGTGTACCGACCCCCATAAGATAACGAGGCTTGTCTTTCGGCAAGATCCCGTTGACCACCTCTATCATTTCGTACATCACTTCCGCCGGTTCGCCCACAGCCAATCCGCCAATGGCATTGCCATCGGCCTCCTTCGATGCCACGAACTCGGCCGATTGGATACGCAAGTCCTTATAAGTGCAGCCTTGCACGATGGGAAAAAGTGATTGTTGGTAACCGTATCGGGGTTCTGTCTCATTGAAACGACGAATACAGCGGTCCAACCAACGGTGGGTCAGCCCCAAACTTTTTTTCGCGTATGCGTAGTCGGATGTGCCCGGTGGACATTCGTCGAATGCCATCATGATGTCTGCCCCGATGGCACGCTCAATGTCCATGACCTTCTCGGGGGTGAAAATATGTTTTGAACCGTCGATGTGCGAACGGAATTCGCACCCTTCCTCACGCAATTTACGGATACCGGTCAACGAAAAGACTTGGAAGCCTCCGCTGTCGGTCAGGATAGGGCGGTCAAAACCGTTGAACTTGTGCAACCCACCGGCTTTTTCCAGGACATTAATACCAGGCCGCAAGTACAAATGATAAGTATTTCCCAAAATGATTTGCGCCTTGATGTCTTCCTTCAATTCCCACGGATGGACGGCTTTGACCGAGCCCACCGTGCCCACCGGCATGAAAACAGGCGTCTCTATCAAGCCATGGTCTGTGGTCAACACCCCGGCCCGAGCCGACGTAAGGGAATCTGTATGTTGGAGTTCAAACTTCATTTCGTTTCGTTCTTAGGCTCATCGAAAGTAAACTCGATGGCATTGGTTACTTTTTCATCCAACAAAGCAAAATTCAAGACCTCGGACACATCATTCACATAATGGAACGACAGCCCTTTGAGATACATTTCCGGAATTTCCTCTATGTTCTTGCGGTTTTCCTCACACATGACGATATCTTTGATGCCTGCACGTTTTGCTGCCAGGATTTTCTCCTTGATGCCTCCTACGGGCAGCACTTTTCCACGTAACGTTATCTCACCGGTCATAGCCAGATTCGGGCGGACCTTACGTTGGGTCAATGCCGAAGCGATGGAAGTAGCCATGGTAATACCGGCCGACGGTCCGTCTTTAGGTACGGCTCCTTCAGGCACGTGCACATGGATATTCCATAGGTCGAAAATCCGCGCATCAATATGCAAATGGTCAGCATGCGCTTTGATATATTCCAATGCCAAAACCGCCGACTCTTTCATTACGTCGCCCAAATTTCCTGTGAGCGTCAACTTGCTACCTTTTCCCTTGCTCAGGCTCGTCTCTATAAAGAGGATTTCCCCCCCTACGGAAGTCCATGCCAATCCGGTTACCACACCGGCATAGCCATTGCCCTGGTATTTGTCGCGAGTATATAAAGGTTTGCCCAACAAGCGTTCCACATCGGCCACTTTCACGTCCGTACAAGAAAATGCACCATTTCGGGCGTATTCCAATGCCATCTTGCGGAACACCTTGTTTATTTGTTTTTCCAATCCTCGCACACCGGACTCACGGGTGTAGTTCTCTATCATGTACTCCAATGCCGGCTTGCTGATTTTGATTTCCGACCGGTCGGCCAAGCCATTGTTTTCCTTTTCCTTGGGCACCAAATGACGTTTAGCTATCTCTACCTTCTCTTCCGTGATATAGCCGCTCACTTCTATCAGTTCCATACGGTCGAGCAAGGGACGGGGTATCGTGCCGATATTATTCGCTGTCGCAATAAACATGACCTTGGACAAATCATAGTCTACATCCAGGAAATTATCATGGAAAGCACTGTTCTGTTCCGGGTCGAGCACTTCCAACAAGGCAGAAGAGGGGTCGCCATTCACCGTATTCTGCGTCACCTTGTCTATCTCGTCCAAGATGAACACCGGATTGGATGAACCTGCCTTTATCATACTTTTTATAATGCGCCCGGGCATAGCTCCGATATACGTGCGGCGGTGTCCCCGGATTTCAGCCTCGTCATGCAATCCACCCAAAGACATGCGGATGTATTTCCGCTTTAAGGCAGAGGCGATACTTTTACCCAAAGATGTCTTGCCGACACCCGGAGGACCGTACAAACAGATTATCGGAGATTTTTGGTCGCCTCTTAATTGCAAAACGGCCAGATGCTCCAATATGCGTTCTTTTACTTTCTCCAAGCCGTAATGGTCTTTGTTCAAAACTCTTTCGGCATTCTTCAAATTTAAATTATCTTCCGTATAGATCTGCCAAGGCAGGCTCAACATTGTTTGCAAATAATTGAGTTGGACGTTATAATCCGGACTTTGGGGATTCAAACGTTCAAGTTTGTCCACTTCCCGATTGAATGTCTTGGCAACGTCTTCCGGCCATTTCTTTTTTTTGGCCTGAGTACGTAAATCATGCAAGTCCTGATCCTGCGGCGTACCGCCGAGTTCATCCTGTATGTTTTTGATTTGTTGTTGCAAAAAGTACTCACGTTGTTGCATGTCCAAATCTTCCCGGGTCTTACGTTGGATTTCGGCCCGAAGTTCAGAATATTGGATTTCCTTGTTCAACAACTTGAGCAAGTTGACCGTACGCAAATCCAGTGCCCCCTCTCTCAACAACTCCATCTTGCGGACAATAGGGAATGGGAAATTGGCGCATACAAAATTTACCAAAAACATATTGTTGCTCACGTTTTTCACCGCGAACATGGATTCCTTCGGCATTTGGTCACTCATCTGAATGTACTGCACCGTACGTTCGCGACAAGCTTCCGCCAAGATTTCGAACTCTTTGTTATTCTTCGAAGGGAGCGTGTCTTCTAATTTCTCTACCATACCGGTAAGATAAGGCTTGTCGGACACAATACCTTTCAAATCGAAACGGCTCATACCTTGTAAGATGACAGTGGTAGAACGGTCTGGCAATTCAAGAATACGAATAATCTTTGCCATCGTCCCGATGTGATACAAATCATCAAACCCCGGATTCTCTGTCTCCGGACTCAACTGACAAACTACGCCGATGTTCAATTTATTTTTATCTGCGGCTTTCGCCAAACGAAGAGAAGACTTCCGTCCCACTGCCACAGGCATCACCACACCTGGGAATAACACCATGTTGCGCAACGGCAAAATCGGTAATGTGGCCTCCATTTCCACGTCGAAAACACTGGATTCATCTCCTTCAAAATCTGCAACCAATGAAAATGGATTCTGATTATCGTCAATATGCATATTAAAAATCTTAAATGATTTAGTGAACAAAACTTTTTTCACAAAACGTGGCAAAGATACAAAAAAAGAGTGTACTCTACGTATGATATACAGTGGAAATAACAAATATTTGCTACTTTTGCAAGCAAAACGAAGGATAGACTCTAAGATTACACCCGAATTTTATGGCAAAAACTCATTTCGATTTTAAGAAGTTCACAATTTATCACGACAAATGTGCCATGAAGGTTGGTACCGATGGCGTACTGCTGGGCGCATGGACGGAAGTTTGTCCCGATTCCAAATATATCCTCGACATCGGCACAGGTTCCGGATTGATAGCCATCATGTTAGCTCAAAAGTGCAACGCATACATCATAGGAATAGACATAGACGAGGAAGCAGTAAACCAAGCCACAGATAACGGGGAAAAGACACCTTGGTCACAACGTCTGCATTTCGAAGTAGAAAATGCTCTCACTTACATTCCTCAGAAAAAGTTTGACCTGATAACATGTAACCCGCCGTTTTTCACGAATTCACTGCAATGCCCCGGAGAAAAACGTAACTATGCACGCCATAGTGGCGCTCTTCCTTTCGACGCACTCATCGCTAACGCATATACATGGTTGAACGACGGAGCTTGTTTCAACGTCGTCCTCCCTGCATCGTCAGCCGATGCTTTCATACAAATGGCGTGGGAGAGGGGGTTCAATCTCCACAAAAGATGTATGATACACAGTTTGCCTGAGAGTATGCCGAAAAGAGCCTTATTGAGCTTTAAAAAAGGAAGTACGCCTTACCCTCAAACCACACGGCTCATGGTCAGAGACAGAAATGGTATTTACACGGAAGAATACAAAAAGCTCACAGAAGAATATTACATACATTTTTGATTATAATTTCAGGCGTCTCATGACTTCTTTGTTAAAGCTGTCTATACGCCGGATATTTCGATTACGTACGCTTATACTCAAAGAAATCAGTTCGTCATATAATTCTGAAACAACCCGCCCAAACGCAGTGTCTGAGGCTTGTTGAGTATTCACAATCATATTCAAACCTTTTTGTATTAATTGTACGTCAATATCCGTCCCGGCCGACATGGGATCGCCATCAAAATGAATCACTCCGGGATGTTCACGATGAATATGGATGTTTTTGCATCGGAATGTCTTGATTTTATTATTCTGCAACAATGTCCTATTGAACAATTGGACGGCAATTTGAGGGGCTTCCAGAACCGTAAAAGGCTCCATTATCGTTACATCCATAAGACCGTCCGACATGGAAGCGTGAGGAGCAATATATGCATTATTCCCATATTGCGACGCATTGGCACAAGCAATCAGAAACGCCTTGTACTTGGACGTTTCTCCTTCTATCTCAATCTCGTACGTATCCGGCTTATATTTCAAACCTTCCCGAAGCGTGTTCTCCAAATAAGTCAATACTCCTCGTTTCTCCGAATGAGCGAATTTGGAACTTACAAAAGCATCAAACCCCACACCGCATGTACAAAAAAAAGGAACATCATTTATCTTCCCATAATCCAAACACTCGATATCAAAACGATTAAGTACCTTAATGGAACCAAGTGGATCCATGGGAATGCGTAAATGACGTGCCAATCCGTTTCCCGAGCCACAAGGAATGACACCGAAGGCCACGGAAGTATGTACTAAGGAACGGGCTATTTCATTGACCGTACCGTCGCCCCCAATAGCCACAACCGCATCACAACCTTTTTCAACATGCTCCTGTGCCAACAAAGTAGCATGTCCGGCATATTCGGTCCGGGCTATCTGATAGTTGAATTTATCTTGATCCAAATGCTGAGAAATCAGTTCTATGATATTGTCCTTACTTTGGGTTCCAGATATAGGATTTATAATAAAAACGATGCTCCTCTTTGCCATATTGCTTCTTAAATCGGGAACAAAGATAAGGATAAAAAATGAGAAATACAGCGTCTGACTTCACGGCTTACAAGAACATTAAAAAGATTTTTTATGATTAAAGGCTATTTAAAAGGATGTTTTTATTAACTTTGCAAAGTTTTTTAATTACGAACTTATTAAAATGGGCTTATTACAAGACAAATTAGCTAAATATGACGAGCCACAAAAGTACATGGCTGAAGGCATATACCCTTATTTCCGCGAAATAGAAGGCAAACAAGGTACCGAAGTTCTTATGGGTGGCCATCGCGTACTCATGTTTGGTTCTAATGCTTATACAGGTCTGACAGGCGACGACCGCGTCATAGAGGCTGGCGTGGCTGCTATGCGTAAATATGGTTCCGGTTGTGCCGGTTCACGATTCCTCAACGGAACATTGGACATACACGTTCAACTTGAAAAAGAATTGGCAGCTTTTGTAGGTAAAGAAGAAGCTCTCTGTTTCGCGACTGGCTTTACAGTCAACTCCGGTGTCATTCCTTGTTTGACAGGACGGGGCGACTATATCATTTGCGACGACCGAGACCACGCTTCCATTGTAGATGGCAAACGTTTGTCTTTCTCTCAAAACCTGAAGTACAAGCACAATGATATGGCAGACCTGGAGAAGCAATTACAAAAATGCAATCCGGATGCTATCAAATTAATCATCGTAGACGGAGTCTTTTCAATGGAAGGAGATTTAGCCAGCCTTCCCGAAATTGTGCGACTGAAACATAAATATAACGCTTCCATTATGGTAGACGAGGCTCACGGCCTTGGTGTTTTTGGCAAGCAGGGTAGAGGAGTATGCGACTATTTCGGCTTGACGGATGAGGTAGACTTGATAATGGGAACATTCAGTAAGTCTTTGGCTTCAATCGGAGGTTTTATCGCAGCAGACAAAAGCATCATCAATTGGCTGAAGCATAATGCGCGTACCTATATATTCAGTGCATCAGCCACACCGGCCGCTACGGCTTCAGCGTTAGAAGCCCTGCATATTCTTCAGCAAGAACCGGAGCGCTTGGAAAATTTATGGAACGTAACGAATTATGCCTTAAAACGTTTTCGTGAATCAGGATTTGAGATAGGTGCCACAGAATCTCCAATCATTCCGTTGTACGTCCGTGATACGGAAAAAACATTCATGGTTACGAAATTGGCTTTTGACGAAGGAGTTTTCATTAATCCCGTAATTCCGCCTGCATGTGCGCCTCAGGATACCTTAGTACGTTTCGCCCTGATGGCTAACCATACACACGAACAAGTAGATGAAGCGATTCAGAAACTTACAACAGTATTCAAGCAGTTGGAGCTACTCTGAACAGCAAAATAAAACACGAAATAAGGAAAAGGAAAGAAGGCCGAAGAGGATTTTGGTTTTCTTTCCTTTTTTTGAAAGAAACTTTCAGAGTAGAATGAATAATTAAAAAGTTTCTTTCCTATTAAACATAATGGCGGTTAGGTGAAAAACATCAAGATTCAATCGACCACAAAGCCTATATTTGAAAAAATAGTCTTACCTTTGCAAAAAACAGAAGAAAAGATGAGAAATAAGTCCGGTGCACAATATGCGGCATCAAAATACATAGAGTTTACAGTCAATAAACCCATGTCATTATTGGATTTCATTATGGAATCGATGAAAGGAATCAGCAGGAATAAAGCCAAAGATATTCTGACGGGACATGGCATCACGGTAGACAGAAAATCTGTCTCCCAATATAATTATGAATTACGACCCGGTATGGTTGTACGGGTAAGCAAACATAAGCGTAACAATGAACTGAAAAACAAATACGTTAAGATTGTATATGAAGACAAATACCTGATTGTGATTGAAAAAAGTGCCGGTATTCTCTCTATGCCCGCTGTTGCACAACAATTTTCAATCAAAACCGTATTGGATGAATATTTTACCCGACGGCATTTCAAATGCACAGCCCACGTAGTCCACCGTTTGGACCGCGACACATCCGGTTTGATGATGTACGCAAAAAATATAGAGGTACAACGGATTTTGGAAGAACACTGGCAGGAAATCGTGACAGACCGTAGATACGTGGCCGTAGTCAGTGGAAAGATGGAAAAAGAAGGCGGAACCATATCTTCCTGGCTGAAAGACAATAAAGCGTATGTAACGTACTCCAGTCCGACAGACAACGGAGGGAAATATGCCGTCACACATTTCCATACGTTAGATGCGAGAGAGCATTATTCGTTGGTTGAATTGAAATTGGAAACCGGCCGGAAAAACCAAATCCGTGTACACATGCAAGATGTCGGCCATCCGGTAGTCGGCGATTCAAAATACGGCAATGGAAGCGATCCGATAGGACGATTGGGATTACATGCCTATCGACTGAATTTTTATCATCCCATCACGGGGGAGCCGATGGAGTTCGAGACCCCCTTCCCTACTTTATTCACTAAACTATTTCCGGTAAGCAGACCACTTCACTCTACGACAGAAGCACCTTCTGAATAATTCCATTTCCGTTATCATGAGATGGATATTATAAAAATGTGCGAGGGATTATTTCCTTCGCACATTTTTATAACTATAATATTTCTATATATTCTTCTTTTGCTCAATCCTTTAAATCAAGTACCAGATTCAGTTCATCCAACTGCTTCTGGTCTATATAAGAAGGTGCATCCAACATTACATCACGCCCACTGTTATTTTTCGGGAAAGCGATGCAATCACGAATACTGTCAAGTCCGGCAAACAAGCTTACCCAACGGTCAAGCCCGTACGCCAAACCACCGTGAGGAGGCGCACCGTATTTGAACGCATTCATCAGGAAACCGAACTGCTCCTGTGCACGTTCTTCCGTGAAGCCCAATATCTTGAACATCTTGTCCTGAAGCTCCGGATCGTGGATACGTATGGACCCCCCTCCTACTTCTACTCCATTGCAAACCATATCGTAAGCATCCGCACGCACAGCCGCCGGATTGGAGTCCAACAATGGGATGTCCTCATCCTTGGGATGCGTGAACGGATGGTGCATCGCCATCAAACGCCCTTCCTCTTCGCTCCATTCGAACATCGGGAAATCCACCACCCACAACAAAGAGAATTTGTTTTTGTCGCGCAATCCTAAACGGGAACCCATCTCCAAACGCAATTCACACAACTGTTTACGCGTCTTCATGGCATCCTCGCCACTCATTATCAGTATCAAATCGCCCGGCACGGCCTTCATCGTCTCCTTCAAGCGCAACAATACTTCTTGCGTATAGAACTTATCCACACTGGATTTTACGCTACCGTCTTCCTGCACACGGGCATATACCAATCCTTTCGCCCCGATTTGACTGCGTTTCACGAAGTCCGTCAGTTGGTCCAACTGCTTACGGGTATATGAAGCACATCCCGGCGCACAAATACCTCCGATGTAGGAAGCATCGTTGAACACGGAAAACTCTCCCGTACCTTTCAACACGTCCATCAGTTCCACGAACTCCATACCGAAACGCGTGTCCGGCTTGTCGCTACCGTAAAGCCGCATGGCTTCGCTCCAAGGCATGCGGGGGAACGGTTCGGTGAGTTCAATGCCCCGTATCGTACGGAACAGGTGCTTGGCCATCCCTTCAAAAAGGGCTATCACGTCCTCCTGCTCCACAAAACTCATCTCGCAGTCTATCTGTGTAAATTCGGGTTGGCGGTCGGCACGCAGGTCTTCATCACGGAAACACTTCACAATCTGGAAGTAACGATCCATACCGGCTACCATCAAAAGTTGTTTCAAAGTCTGCGGGCTTTGCGGCAACGCATAAAACTGTCCCGGATTCATGCGGGAAGGCACCACAAAGTCACGGGCACCTTCAGGAGTAGACCCAATCAGCATCGGTGTTTCTATTTCCAAAAAACCTTTGCTGTCCAGATAACGGCGAACCTCCATCGTCATCTGATGACGGAGTTCCAGATTTTTCCGCACGCAAGCACGGCGCAAATCCAAATAGCGATACTTCATACGGATATCATCCCCTCCGTCCGTATTGTCTTCGATCGTGAAAGGAGGAGTAACGGAAGCATTGAGCACAGCCAGTTCCGACACGATGATTTCAATCTCCCCCGTCGGCAAATTCTTATTCTTACTCTCACGCTCGTTCACTTCGCCCTTTATCTGAATCACATCTTCACGCCCCAACTTATTAGCCCGGGCACAAAGCGCGTCATTCACTTCTTCATTAAAAACTAATTGCGTAATGCCATACCGGTCACGCAAGTCGACGAAAGTCATACCTCCCATCTTGCGCACACGCTGCACCCACCCTGCCAACGTCACGTTCTTTCCGGCATCCGCAAGTCTCAGCTCACCACAAGTATTTGTCCTGAACATATCTGTTTGCTTATATTAAGATTCAACATGCAAAGTTATCCTTTTTTTATGAGGAATTCAACGTTAGATAAAAGTTTTCGTTCTTATTTCATCCTTTTTCTTCAAAAACTTGTATATAAGAAATAAGTGTCGTATTTTTGAACCCGAAAAATATGAGAAACCATATCATTAATAACTGATTTCTATGATGAATTTAAACAGAAGTATCAGCCACGCGCTTAAAGCATCCTTGCTCACGGCCGGATTGTTCCTTTTCACTCCGACAGAAGCCGCGGCCAAAACCGAAACTTTCGGAGTAGGAAACAAGACATTCCTCCTTAACGGCAAGCCTTTCATCATCAAGGCAGCCGAAGTGCATTATCCCCGCATCCCGCGTCCCTATTGGGAGCAGCGCATCAAGATGTGCAAAGCTTTGGGAATGAACACGCTTTGCCTGTATGTCTTTTGGAACATACACGAACAGGAAGAAGGCAAGTTCGACTTCACGGGCAATAACGACGTGGCGGAATTTATCCGATTGGCACAAGAAAACGGACTTTATGTCATCGTGCGCCCCGGCCCGTACGTATGCGCCGAATGGGAAATGGGCGGTCTGCCCTGGTGGTTGTTGAAGAAGAAAGACATCCGTCTGAGAGAACAAGACCCGTACTTCATGGAACGTTACCGAATCTTCGCCCAGAAACTGGGAGAGCAGATCGGAGACTTGACCATTGAAAAGGGCGGACCGATTATCATGGTGCAAGTGGAAAACGAATACGGATCGTACGGTGAGGACAAACCGTATGTTTCGGCCATCCGCGACATCATCCGCGACTCAGGCTTCGACAAAGTAACTTTGTTCCAATGTGAGTTCCAACTTTACCAAAAACGGACTGGACGATTTGGTATGGACCATGAACTTCGGAACCGGTGCCAATATCGAAAACGAATTCAAGAAGTTGGGCGAGTTGCGTCCTGAATCCCCCCAAATGTGTTCAGAGTTCTGGAGCGGATGGTTCGACAAATGGGGCGGACGTCATGAAACGCGCGGCAGCAAGGAAATGGTCGGCGGACTGAAGGAAATGTTGGACAAAGGCATCTCTTTCTCGCTCTACATGACGCACGGGGGTACCAGTTGGGGGCACTGGGCCGGTGCCAACAGTCCCGGATTCTCGCCCGACGTGACTTCGTACGATTACGATGCTCCCATCAACGAGGCCGGACATGTCACTCCTAAATACATGGAATTGCGCGAGATGCTAGCCGGGTATAGCGACAAAAAGTTACCCTCCATCCCCAAAGAATTTCCTGTAATCAATGTTTCCAAAATACAGTTTACGGAAGTGGCTCCCTTGTTTGAGAACCTCCCCGCCCCTCATGCGTCGATGGACATTCAGACGATGGAAGCGCTCAACCAAGGATGGGGGTCCATTCTTTACCGTACCAAAATCCCGGCAGTGCCTACCCAAAGCGTGCTGACCGTAACGGATGCGCACGACTTCGCGCAAGTCTTTATCAACGGGAAACTGATCGGTTCCATCGACCGTCGCAACCATGAAAAGACCATGTTGCTGCCGGCCATGAAGGAAGGAGACCAACTGGACATCCTTGTGGAAGCCATGGGCCGAATCAACTTCGGCCGTGCCATCAAGGACTTCAAGGGCATCACGGAGAAAGTGGAATTGAGCTACACCATGAATACCGGCAGCCAGGTGACCGTCAACCTGAAGAACTGGCAGATTTACACCCTCAGCGACAGCTATCAGGTACAGAAGGACATGAAATATGTTCCGCTGAAAGACCAGAAAGTACCGGGATGCTACCGTGCGACTTTCAACCTGAAAAAGACCGGCGACACGTTCCTGAATCTGGAAACATGGGGCAAAGGACAGGTTTACGTAAACGGACACGCCATCGGACGCTTCTGGAAGATCGGTCCGCAACAGACGCTATACATGCCCGGATGCTGGTTGAAGAAAGGCGAGAACGAGATTATCGTACAAGACATTATAGGTCCGCAGGAAACCGTGGTCGAAGGTCTGTCCAAACCTATCATCGACAAACTGAACGTCGATGCGCCGAACACGCACCGCAAGGAAGGACAAACTCTGAATTTGGCCGGCGAAACGCCTTGCAAGGCCGGTGAGTTTGCCCCGGGCAACGGTTGGCAGGAAGTCCGGTTCGACCAACCCGTAACGGGACGTTACGTGTGCATCGAAGCCTTGCACTCCCATAACAACCGCGAATATGCTTGTATCGCGGAATGGTACATGCTTGATGACAAGGGCCAGCGCATCAGCCGCGAGCCATGGACAGTGGCATATGCCGACGACGAGGACATCTCTTCGGGCAACAAAACGGCCGATAAGATTTTCGACCTTCAGGAGTCTACGTATTGGAGTACCAATAAAGGCGTGAAGTTCCCCCATTACATCGTATTGGATTTGGGCGCAGAGCAGACATTGGGCGGTTTCCAATACCTTCCCCGCGTGGAACAGGGAGCACCCGAAAGTATCAAAGGTTACAAAATCTATGTAAAGAGCCAGCCTTTCAAATTCTAAACCGTTAATCTGGCATTTATCAGAAAATGGCATGCTTCTTTTGAGAGGCATGCCACTTTTTTTGTATTTAGTTTGGATATGTCGTCTAAAAGACGTACCTTTGCATCGCTTTTGAGAAATCACATTCTCTCAAGCCTCGGGGTGTAGCGCAGTCCGGTTAGCGCACCTGCTTTGGGAGCAGGGGGTCGTGGGTTCGAATCCCGCTACCCCGACCATCAGAAAAGGCACTGTAAAACAAGCTTTCAGCGAGTTGACAGTGCCTTTATTTTTATTCAGCCAACAAATGACCGTCATGAATAAGTCATACCACAAAGAGATACTGCACATCGCTCTCCCGTCCATCCTTTCCAATATCACCGTCCCCCTGCTCGGGCTGATAGACCTGACCATTGCGGGACATCTCGGTGCCGCTTCATATATCGGTGCCATAGCCATCGGCGGTACGATATTCAATATGATCTATTGGATTTTTGCATTCCTGCGGATGGGAACCAGCGGGATGACTTCACAAGCCTACGGTGCCGACGACAAACAAGAAATACAACTGTTGCTTTATCGTTCCTTGACCACCTCCACGGGCATAGCCATCCTCATACTCCTCCTGCAAGGCCCGTTACTCCATCTGGCCCTGTCCGTCATGTCGCCCACTGAAGCTGTGGCGGATTTTGCTTCGGTGTATTTTAGAATCTGCGTATGGGGCGCCCCGGCCGTGCTCGGGCTTTACAGCCTGACCGGATGGTTCATCGGATTGCAAAATGCAAAATACCCGCTCTACGTGGCCATCGTCCAAAACCTCGTCAACATAGCAGCCAGCCTGTCCTTCGTCTTCTTATGGCACATGGGCGTGGCCGGAGTGGCTTTGGGGACAGCCATCGCCCAATATTGCGGACTGGCGCTTTCCCTATATTATTGCCACCGTATGCACCGTAGGCTCGGCCTTCCTTTTGCATTCGTCCCCTCTTCCGTATTCCGTAATAACTCCATTCGCCGCTTTTTCAGCGTCAACCGCGACATTTTCCTGCGAACCCTTTGCCTCGTGTGCGTCACCCTCTATTTCACCTCCGCCGGTTCCCGTCAGGGGGAATATATCTTAGCGGCCAATGCCCTGCTGATGCAATACTTCACCCTCTATTCTTATTTCATGGACGGTTTCGCCTTTGCCGGAGAAGCCCTCTCGGGCAAATGTGCCGGTGCGGAAGATTACCAAGCCCTGAAAAAAGTCATCCGTAACCTGTTTCTTTGGGGAAGCGGCGTGGCACTGACCTTCACCTTATTCTATATGGCCGGCGGAAAGGCTCTCATGAACCTGCTCACCGACGAAGCCTCTGTCGTCGCCACAGCTTCCGACTACCTGCCTTGGGCAGTCCTCATCCCCTTTGCAGGCCTCTCGGCATTCATTTGGGACGGTGTTTTCATCGGGCTCACGGCCACACGCTATATGCTCCTGTCCATGTTGGGTGCCACCCTGACTTTTTTCAGTGTCTATCTCAGCCTCTTCCCTATATGGCAAAACCACGCACTCTGGCTGGCTTTTCTCCTCTATTTATTCGTGCGAGGTCTCATGCAACACTTGCTATATAGAAATAAAATCTTAACTTTGCACCCTGCAAACTAAATACACGCAAAGGCAATGAACTACGTAGGCATACTTATCGGCTTGGCCACCTTCCTGATTATCGGCCTGTTCCATCCTTTAGTCATCAAGGGCGAATACTATTTCGGAACCCGATGCTGGTGGGCTTTCCTCGTAACGGGAATCCTATGTGCCGGTTTGTCCCTCTATGTGGAAAACGTGTACCTGAGTATCATTTTCGGTGTCATATCGTTCTCTTCCTTTTGGGGGATACTCGAAGTGTTCGACCAACGCAAACGGGTGCTGAAAGGTTGGTTCCCGAAAAATCCCAAACGACTGAAAGACTACGAATAAACCGTCCGTCGTTTTTTTATCATTCCCATTCTCTCCCCTCCCCTTGCGTCAAATATTTTTCCTGCTAAGGAAAAATCCTTTCCATTTTTCTATATTCCTCTTTTCCAAGCTCTTGAATACGGCGTAAAAATCTGCGCCAAATGAAAAATCATTCGCCTGAGATTGATTTTTCATTCTCCTGCAAACGATTTTCCGTTTGCCGCAAGATGATAAATCACTCTCATACAAGCCTTTTTTTGTCAAGCTTACCGACATATCCGAAAGAATAGTCACACGTTACATCCTTTCATGCTGTCGTGTGCATCATAATGTTCCCACTGTTTGGAGGAAGACAAGGCGAGGGGCTGTCTACAAGGTAAAGGGCATTGGCCGTCTTACGTTTTCTCCTCCCCCGTAAACGACAGTCTCATTCGGCCTTTAACTTGTAGGAAATGAAGTTCATGCAGACCGCTTTCGATACGCGACCGCATTTTGTAACGGAAATTTGGGAAAGTATTTCATTTTTTATCGTATCTTTGTTTAACACAACGTACATGAGTTGTTTATTATGAATGGTTTAGATACCCAAAAGCATTTATGAACATGGATAGAAGAACATTATATAACCAATTTTTGCAGCAGTTCCCTATTGAGAACTTAGAGGCGATGACATTGGAAGAATATACTAACTTGGACAAAGATAACTCTTTCTGTTACTGGCTTGAATCTAAAACTTATGATTTGGGTTCTATATGGGGCGGTTCTGCATATAAGTTTGGAATCTTTAAGTTTGACAAAACGCCAAAGCAAGATAATTCCAAATATGCCCATGATGAAAAATATTCTTGGAGTAGCCGTTTAGGAAGCACGTCGAAAGAGGCATTCAATAACGTCAGAAATGCAATTGTAAGGATTGCCAATCATGCACGCAATGCGGAGTGGGACGAAATAGAGAAGATAAATGAATTGTGGCCAGTAACTACATGGAAGATTGCCTTCCTATACTCCAATGAACAATTGCTACCTATTTACGACAAAGACAATTGGTTGGTTCCTATTGCCGCTCATTTCGGCCTATCCGACGCAAAGAAACATTCAAGAGCAGAGTTGTATAATTATCTGTCAGAGAAAAAAGGAGACAAAGACCTATACATGTTCTACGATGAACTGCTTGCCATCATGGATGTAAAACAATCCAACAAAGAAACTAAAGTTTGGCTCTTCGCTCCAGGAGAAAATGCTTCTATGTGGGATGAATGCAAAGAATCTCAGACAATGCGTTTAGGATGGAATCCTATTGGTGACATATCCGAATTCAAAAATAGAGAAGAACTGACCAAAGCATTGCAAGTGGCATATAATAAGGCAGATGCTACGTTCAAAAATGACAGTCTCGCCTTATGGCAATTCGCACATGAGCTACATGAGGGAGATATTGTGTATGCCAAGAAAGGCATTAACAAAATTATAGGCCGGGGTATCGTTAAAGGTGATTACTGCTATGACGAAAGCTATTTGACTTATCGCCATATCAGAAAAGTAAAATGGACCCATTATGGAGAATGGGAGTATTCTCAGCATAAGCTTGTACAGAAGACCTTAACTGATATCAGCAAGTATCCTGAATTTGTAAAGAACCTAAATGATATGGTTGTAGGAGGGAAAGATATAGAGGTGCCAGCGCAAGCTGCAACATCAAAACAATATTGGTGGTTGGTTGCGTCTCCTGATGTATGGAAGTTCTCTGACATTAACGTTGGTGATATAATCGAATACACGCTGTTAAATGAGAATGGTAATAAACGAAGAGTGTATCAAAACTTCTTGGATGCCAAAGTTGGAGACATGGTTATTGGTTATGCTTCAACGCCAACATTACAGGTCGTCGCATTGGGTGAAATAGCCAAAGATTCTGATGACAAACACTTGTACTTCAGAAAAACCGAGCAACTTCTCACCCCGATTGATTACTCAATTATCAAAGGCTATGAAGAGTTGCAAGGCATGGAATGCATGGTTGGAGGCGGACGCGGAACTCTCTTCAAGGTTACAGAAGATGAATACCAAGTCTTAATGGAAATTATCCGTAAAGAGAACCCTCTCTCTGCAACAAAATCTCTCGCTACATATACAGATTTTGAATTCTTAAGCGAAGTGTTTATGTCATCTTCCGAATTGCAGAGATTAAAAGCCCTGCTTAGAAACAAGAAGAATATCATACTTCAAGGAGCACCTGGTGTAGGTAAAACGTTCACCGCTGAAAGATTGGCATATACGCTAATGGGGACAATAGATAAGCAAAGAGTTGAGATGGTACAGTTCCATCAGAACTACTCATATGAAGACTTTATTCTTGGTTATAAGCCAAATCCGGATGGCGGATTTGAACTAAAGCATGGGATTTTCTATAAATTCTGCAAGAAAGCATTGAATACTCCAGACAAAGACTTCTTCTTTATCATAGACGAAATCAACCGGGGAAACCTTAGTAAGATATTCGGCGAGCTGCTTATGCTTATTGAAAACAGCTATCGAGGAAAAGAAATAAAGTTGGCATACACGGATGAACTGTTTACCGTACCAAAGAATCTTTATATCATTGGAATGATGAATACAGCGGACCGTTCTTTGGCTATGATTGACTATGCACTTCGTAGAAGATTCAGTTTTTTTGAGATGGTACCTGGCTTTACGACAAAGGGTTTTAAGAACTATATGGCATCATTGTCAAATGAGAAATTTAATAGAATCATAGGCGGAATACAGGCACTCAACGAGGCTATTTGCCCAGATGATTCATTAGGCAATGGCTTTTGCATCGGACATAGCTATTTCTGCAATCAGGAAGAATTCAGTTTGGAATGGTTGGAGAATGTAATTGAATACGATATTGAGCCGATGCTTAAAGAGTATTGGTTCGATGACATACAAAAGTATGAATCACACATTAATGCGTTAAGGAACTTATTGAAATGATAATAGACAAGAACATCCCCATAAAGAATATTTTTTATATGCTCACTTATGCTTTCAAGGAATTGAAGCATAACAATTATGAGTATATATCCGGGGAAAAATTCGATAATATCTATGACTTATTTGCCGAAATTCTTTCCAAGGGCGTGGCGTATCTATTGAAGCAAGGATTACATAAAGAATTTGTCCTTAAGGAAGACACTATAACAACTCTTAGAGGCAAGTTGAATCTGCAAGGAACAATTAAGGAAAAAATCTCTCAACACTCCCGTCTTGCTTGCGAATATGATGAACTCACAATCAATAATGTCTTTAATCAGATTATAAAGTCAACTGTTGGCGTGCTCATAAGTAAGTCAGATGTCAAAAATGAGAGAAAGAACAATCTTAGGAGATTAATGCTATTCTTTGACGGTGTTGATGACACTGACCAACCTGTAATAAGATGGAATCTATTAAGATATGACAGGAATACCAGAACCTATCAGATGATACATAGCCTATGTTACTTCATCATGCAAAACCTTTTGCTATCTACAGAACATGGTAATACAAAGTTGCCTCAATTCTCGGATGAACATATGAACCTATTATTCCAACGCTTTATCATGGAGTATTATAAGAAACATCATCCTGAGTATAAAGCGGCTGCAAAACAGATAAAATGGAATTTCAGTGATAACAGTGCCAGTTCATCCAACATATTGCCGATTATGCAATCTGATATAACACTGGCACTTGGCGAAAGAACGCTTATCATTGACACTAAATATTACAGTAAAAACCTACAAGAACATTTCGGTAAGTTCACCATACACTCTCCTAATATCTATCAAATTCACACATACGTTATGAATGAAGATAGAGGGCATACTGGAAATGTTGATGGCATGTTACTATACGCAAAGACGGTAGCTGATGTTCAACCTGAAGGTAATTACCGTACTAATGATGGGAATATTTTAATGGTGAGAATTTTAGATTTGACTCAAGACTTTGAGAGTATCAAATACGATTTAGAAGATTTGGTAAACTATAAAGTGATTTAAACAAATCTATTTGGTTTCAATAAAAATATTCGGTAGAAGAATTTTATACTGCACATACCTTCACAAAAAGAGTTCCGCGAAACAGGAAATCCTACCTCCACGGAACTCTTTTCCATCTCACCCAATAAAAAGGGGGGATTTTTCAAGTGACTGGTTACTTGTCGCCGAAGTAACGGTTGTACAGGCCGGCGAAACCACGGCCATGGCGAGCTTCGTCCTTTGCCATTTCATGCACAGTGTCGTGAATGGCATCCAAATCCTGCTGTTTGGCCATCTTGGCCAAATCCATCTTGCCGGAGCAGGCACCGCTTTCAGCTTCCATACGCTTTTTCAGGTTGGTCTTCGTGTCCCAAACCATGTCGCCCAACAATTCGCAGAAACGGGAAGCATGGTCGGCCTCTTCGAAAGCGTAACGCTTGAAAGCTTCCGCAATCTCAGGATAGCCTTCACGGTCAGCCTGACGGCTCATGGCCAAGTACATGCCCACTTCGGTGCATTCGCCTTCAAAGTTAGCCTGCAAACCTTTCTTGATTTCAGGGTCAACATCCTTGGCAATGCCGATGACATGTTCGGTCACGAAAGTCAATTCCGTATCTACCAATTCCTTGAACTTTGAAGCCGGAGCCTTGCACTGCGGACACTGTGCCGGTGCTTCTTCACCTTCATGAATGTAACCACATACCGTACATACAAATTTCTTTTTCATTTTCTTTCGTTTTTAATTTAAATTACACATTCGTTTATACTTTATTTCTCAGCCCGTACCTTTCAGGCTCACGCCTCCATCGCACAGGCCTTGCATACACCTTTATAATAGACATGCGCTTCATCCACCTTGAAATCCGAACCCGTAGGCAGAAAGTCTTCCAAACTTTCCGGAAGAGCCACATCGAATAATTTTCCGCACCGTTTACACATAAAATGCGCATGGGGAGCGACCACCCCGTCAAAACAAACTTTCTTCTCGTCAATGGTCAACATCGAGGCGGCCCCATGCTCGGAAAAAAGCCGCAAGGTGTTATACACGGTTGTCTTAGACAACGTAGGTATCACTTTGCACAAAGCCACATACACCTCATCCACTGTGGGGTGCGTATGATTTTTAAGCAAATAATCCATAATTGCGATGCGTTGTACGGAGGGGTGAATCCCATATTTCTGCAATGTATCCAAAGCCTCTTTATTAACCATGTTCGATATAAATTTGTAATGTTTACAATGCAAAAATAGCGTAAGTTCCGTTCCCATGCAAGCCTTTCCGCGTTTTTTTGATAAATAACAGCTTTTTTTGCTTTTATTGATACCTTTATATTATCTTTGTCCCACAAATATCAAACATAGCAACATGAATTACGGATTTGTCAGAATTGCCACAGCCATCCCCGGCGTAAAAGTAGGAGATTGCAAATACAACGCGCAACAAATTGAAAGTTTGATTATTCAGGCGGAAGGTAAAGGCGTAGAAATCATTTGTTTTCCGGAACTTAGCATCACGGCTTACACTTGCGGCGACTTATTTGCCCAACAACTGCTGCTCGACGAGGCGGAAATGTGCCTTATCAGCATCCTCGACTTCACCCGCTCATTAGACATCATCTCTATCATAGGACTGCCTGTCGCTTACCACGGTACGCTGTTGAATTGTGCGGCAGTGATACAAAAAGGGAAGATTTTAGGGCTTATCCCCAAAACTTACCTGCCCAACTACAAGGAATTCTATGAACAACGTTGGTTCACGTCCGGCGATGTGCACGGAAACAGCAATGTATTGGTTTGCGGGCAAATGGTGCCGCTGAGCCGCCACTTGGTCTTCAACACTCCCTCTTGCTGTTTCGGTGTGGAAATCTGCGAAGACGTATGGGCCCCCATCCCCCCCAGTTCCGAATTGGTACTCCAGGGAGCAGAAATCATTTTCAATCTTAGCGCAGACAATGAAGGCGTAGGCAAACAAGACTATCTCAAATCCTTGTTGGCACAACAAAGTGCAAGATGCCTCGCCGGTTATGTATTTTCGGGGGCAGGATTCGGAGAAAGCACACAGGATGTTGTTTTTGCCGGCAAGGCCCTTATCTACGAAAACGGGATGCTGTTGGCGGAAAACGAACGTTTCTCTTTTAAAGAGCAATTGGTTTACAGCGAAATAGACGTAGAATGCCTGCGTGCGGAAAGGCGTGTGAACACCACGTTCAGCGCCTCCATCGCCCGGCTGAGACCGCACGATACCATGCGGATAGATACCGAACTCTTCGCTTCCAAGGACATCGAATTAAGCCGTAAGGTTGACCCGATGCCTTTTGTCCCGGCAGGAAAGGCACTGAATGAACGGTGCGAAGAAATCTTTGCCATACAGATAGCAGGACTGGCCAAAAGATTGGTACATACACAAACACAGACCGTAGTCATCGGGATTTCCGGCGGACTGGATTCCACCCTTGCCCTGTTGGTCTGCACCAAGACGTTCGACAAATTAGGACTTTCGCGCAAAGGCATCGTCGGTGTGACCATGCCTGGCTTCGGGACCACCAACCGTACTTATACCAATGCCGTCAACCTTATGAAAAGCCTGGGGGTGACCCTACGAGAAATCAGCATCAAAAAGTCCTGCATACAACATTTTGAGGACTTGGGCTTCGACATGGCCAACCATAATGTGACGTATGAAAACGCACAGGCGCGCGAACGTACGCAGATATTGATGGATGTGGCCAACCAGATGAACGGCATGGTAGTGGGAACCGGTGACTTGTCGGAACTGGCTCTGGGATGGGCCACGTACAACGGCGACCACATGAGCATGTACGGCGTCAACGCCTCTATCCCCAAGACGTTGGTGAAACATTTGGTCAAGTGGGTGGCCGACAGTATTATTGACGAACCATCCCAAGCCACCTTGCTGGATATCGTGGACACTCCGATTAGCCCCGAACTGATACCGGCAGACGAAAATGGCAACATCAGCCAGAAGACAGAAGACTTGGTCGGCCCTTACGCACTACATGACTTTTTCCTATATTATACCTTGCGTTTCGGTTTCCGCCCGTCCAAGATATTCTATCTGGCCCAATATGCTTTTGCCGGAAAGTATACAGACGAAGTGATAAAGAAATGGCTGACAACGTTTTTCCGCCGTTTCTTCTCCCAACAGTTTAAGCGTTCCTGCCTGCCCGACGGTCCTAAAGTGGGAAGCTGTAGCCTGAGTCCTCGTGGAGATTGGCGAATGCCTAGCGACGCGTCGGCTGCAGCATGGATGGATGAATGCAACAACTTGCAGGCCTAACCCCATATCAAAAAAGAAACGGTGTATTCCCCCTCTTCTGGCGGAACACACCGTTTCTTTTTATTCCATCTGGCACTTCCCTCTTCTACTCTCCATCGCCTTCAAATCTCAATGTCTCCACTTTCTCCAGTCTCGATTTAAGACGTGGCATGCTCCCTTTCCGAATACGCAGCGTCATGCTGCAATCGTGTTCATACCCTTGACAGACAATAGACGGCTCTTCCTCCTTGACAATGCGCATGACGGAATTCATGAAAGGATACTCAAAGAAAAAGGTGATTTCCTCGTCCACCGTTTTTTCTATAATCCGGGCCGCCTGTATGGCTTCGATGGCTGCTGCCTTATAGGCCTGTATCAGTCCGCTCGTCCCCAACTTGATTCCACCGAAATAACGGATGACGACAATCAAGACATCCGTAAGCCCGTAAGAATTAATCTGTCCCAAAATCGGTTTCCCGGCTGTACCAGAAGGCTCCCCGTTGTCATTGGCACGGAAATCCTTCCGTTCGTGTCCCAACATGTAGGCATAGCAACAATGGCGTGCATCGTAATACTTCTTTTGATAGTGCTCCACCTGCTCTTTCACTTCGTCTATCGTATGCACTGGGTGAATAAAAGCCAGGAATTTACTCCGTTTCTCGCTATACTCCCCTTCTGCCGGTGCTGTTATCGTCTTATATACGTCATTTCCTTCCATATCCCTACTGTTCAAAAAACTCCGGCTACCGGATTCTACCGGCAACCGGAGTTGCAAAGATACTTATTTTTTCCTTACGACAGTTTATGAATCACCAGTCCGCTACGTAATTTAGGCTCGAACCAAGTAGCTTTTGGGGGCATGATTTTCCCGCAATCTGCTATATCCATGATTTGCTGCATAGACACTGGATACAGTGCCAACGCCATTTTCATCTCGCCGCTGTCGCAACGTCTTTTCAGTTCGTCCAAACCACGCAGTCCTCCTACGAAATCAATCCGCTTATCCCTACGTAAATCCTTAATGCCCAAAATCTTATCCAATATAAGCCGACTACTGATAGTCACGTCAAGCACATCAATCGGATCGTCTTCATCAAAACGTCCCGGAAGTACACGCAACCTGTACCATTTTTCATCCAGATAAAGCGAAAACTCATGAGGTCGCATAGGTTTGTACACCGAACAGCCCGTGCAAGCCACTTCGAAATCCTTCTCCAAAGCCTGCAAGAACTCATCCGAAGTATGGCACCCCAGGTCTTTCACCACACGGTTGTAATCCAATATAGTCAGTTCGCTTGCAGGGAAGCACACGGCCATAAAATAATTGTATTCCGCCTCGGGGTGCGTCCTGCCATGGGCTAAAGCTTTCTCTTGTCCCACCAAAGCTGCCGCAGCCGTACGATGATGGCCGTCTGCAATGTACAACGCGGGAATGGCTGCAAATTCTTTCGTAATCGCATCAATATCCGCTTCATTATCCACAAGCCAGAACCGATGGCGGAAACCGTCGAGCGGGGCAACGAAATCATATTCCGGCTCACGCCTTGCATATTGGTCTATCAAGGAAGCCAACGCGGCATTGTCGGGATAAGCCAGAAAAACCGGTTCTATGTTCGCATCCGTAATACGGATATGCTTCATCCGGTCTTCTTCCTTTTCGTGCCGCGTCAGTTCGTGCTTTTTGATTACCCCGTCCATATAGTCCTTGACCGAAGCTCCCAACACGATGCCGTGCTGTGTCCGCCCGTTCATGGTCTGTGCATAAATATAATACATGGGCTTAGCGTCTTCCACCAACCAGCCGTTACGTTGGAACTTGGCAAAGTTCTCAGCCCCCTTCTCATACACACATGCAGCGTATTCATCCGTCCCCTCCGGAAAATCTATCTCCGGACGAATCACGTGATATAGCGACATTTCGTTATCGCCTGCCTCTATACGGGCTTCTTCCGAACTGAGCACGTCGTACGGACGGCACTCTACCCGTTCCACCAAATCCTTAGGCGGACGAAGCCCCTTAAACGGTTTAACCCAAGCCATAGCCCCTGCAATTATTTATTTACCTGGTATTTCGTACATCCGTCCTTGAAGAATGCGGCAATCTGATGTGCCGCAGCCACCCCGGCGTTGATATTGGCCTCGGCTGTTTGTGCACCCATCTTTTTGGGTGTAGAGAAATAACGTCCTCCCAACATACGGAAATCAGCATCCGTTTCCGGCATGATGTCCGTGACATACTTCAGGTCTGTACGCTCCTGCATCAATTTCAGCAATTCGGGTTCATTAATTACCTCTTTCCGGGCCGTATTGACCAACACTCCTCCCTTAGGCATCTTGCCGACCAAGGCATAATTGATGCTTTGACGCGTCTCTGCCGTAGCCGGGATATGCAAGGAAACCACTTCGCACTGTTCAAACAACTCATCTTGCGAAGAGACAGCCTTCACCCCATCGGATTCTATGGCCGCCGCAGGACAATATGCGTCGTAAGCATAAACATCCATGTCGAATCCTTTTGCGATATGCGCGACGCGACGACCGACATTACCGTAGGCCAAGATTCCTAATTTCTTTCCTTTCAACTCCGTACCGGCCTTTCCATTATAAAAGTTACGTACGGCGAATACCAACATTCCGAACACCAGTTCGGCTACGGCGTTGGAATTCTGACCGGGAGTGTTCATCACCACCACCCCGTGCACGGTAGCAGCCTCCAAATCCACATTATCGTAACCGGCTCCGGCGCGGACAACGATTTTTAAGTTCTTCGCCGCATCAAAAACTTCATTATCTATCTTATCACTGCGGATTATCATGGCCTCCACGTCGGCCACTGCCGCCAGAAGTTGTGCCTTCTCCGTATATTTCTCCAACAAAACGACTTCCAATCCGGCTGTCTCTGCAACCTCTTTGATACCGTCCACTGCAACTTTTGCAAACGGTTTTTCTGTAGCAATCAATATTTTAGCCATAGTTATTTTATTTAAATACATCCCATAAATAAACAGGCACACCTCTGTACAAGGCGCGCCTGTCTTTATAGCCTCTTAATGCTGAGCTTCAAAGTCTTTCATGCTTTGTATCAATGCCTGCACACCTTCTATCGTTTGTGCGTTGTAGCATGAAGCACGGAAACCGCCTACGCTACGGTGGCCTTTTATGCCCACCATGCCGCGCTCCGTAGCAAACTGCAAGAAGTCGGCTTCCAATTCTTTATATTCGTCGTTCATTACAAAACAAATATTCATATATGAACGGTCTTCTGCCTTTGCAGTTCCACGGAACAACTTGTTACGCTCTATTTCGGTATAAAGCATGTCCGCACGTTCTTTCGCACGCTTGTCCATCGCTTCCACACCACCGTTTTGCTTCACCCATTCCAAATTCTTCATGGCACAGTAGATGGGTACCACTGGAGGCGTATTGAACATGGAACCATTTTTTACATGGGTCATGTAATCCAACATTGTGGGAATCTGGCGGCTTACCTTATTCAAAGCTTCGTCCTTTACGATAACGATATTCACTCCGGCCATAGATACGTTTTTCTGTGCTCCGGCGTAAATACAATTATATTTGCTCACATCTACCGGACGAGAGAATATATCCGACGACATATCCGCAATCAAAGGAACAGGACTGTCCAAATCATAGCGCATTTCCGTTCCGAAAATCGTATTGTTTGTCGTAATATGCAAATAATCGGCATCAGCCGGTACCGTAAAGTTTTTCGGAATATAGGTATAGTTGTCTTCGGCCGAAGAAGCTACTTCAACCACTTCACCGAACAACTTTGCTTCTTTCATAGCCTTCTTGGCCCATGTACCTGTATTCAAATAGGCTGCCTTCTTCTCCAAAAAGTTATAGGGAACACGACAGAATTCCGTACTGGCACCTCCTGCCAGAAAAACAACCGAATAACCGGCCGGTAGGTCGAGTAATTCTTTTACCAATTCTACAGCCTTGTCTACTACAGGCTGGAAGTTCTTTGCCCTATGGCTAATTTCCATCAGGGAAAGACCGCTACCCTCAAAATCCAAGCATGCAGCTGCTGTTGCCTCTATTACTTCACGCGGCAACATGGATGGACCTGCATTAAAATTATACTTCTTCATCTAATTTGTAAAACTTAAGATTAATTATCAGTTACTCTAAGCATAACATCTGCGAAAGTAGAAAATAAAATCCATAAAAGCAACGATTGAAACCACATTTTTTAAGCCAAGCGCTTTTTTTACTATCATATATTATAAAAAACGGCTTTTAACCCTTACAACTCGTAATCTTATTTTGTCTTTTCTATAATCGTCTTAAGACCTTTTATCTTTTGGCCAGACACAGTTTCCAAGGTTTCTTTTAGCAAATTTCGCCTGATAGCAGCAAAAGCATAATGTTCTTTCACATCTACTCGTCCGACATCATCTCTTCCCAATCCTCCCACTTTTGACAAGAACCCCACAATATCCACCTTGTTGATTTTATCCTTTTTCCCTTTTCCGATATAAAGCGTCACCCACTGGGGCTTGGCAGGCTCGGGCTTAGGTCCTTCCCACACATATTCTTCGGGAATCTGCTGTATAAACTCAGGCAAGTATTCCTCCGGTCCTAATATGAGAAAGACATTTCCGGAAGCATCCCACCGCGCCGTTCGGCCGTTACGATGAATATAAGTATCTTCATTAAGCGGCAAATGATAATGGATAACATGGTCTATATTGGGTATATCCAGTCCTCGTGCAGCTAAATCCGTTGAAACAAATACATTGCATGATCCGTTACTGAACTTGTAAAGCGCACGCTCACGATCCTTCTGTTCCATTCCTCCATGAAACATTTCACACGAGATTCCTTCCTGAAGCAAATAACGGTAAACCCGTTCTACGCTTTCACGGTAGTTCACAAAAATCAAGGAACTCTTATTTCCCAAATAGCACAAAAGCTTGGACAAGACCTCCAACTTATCTTTCTTTGGAGATTTCACCGTATAAACCTTTATACGTTCTGGAATCTGCTCTTCATCTTCCAAGAAATTCAATTTCAAAAAATCGCCCTCTGATACAAATCGAGGAATAGCCGGCGCATCTGTGGCCGAGAGAAGAAAACGACGTTTTAAATACGGAATTTGCGCAATTACCTCCGACATTTCTTCCTGAAAACCCATCTCAAGGCATTTGTCAAATTCGTCAATCACCAACGTATGGACATGTGAAGCATCAATATTTCCTTTATTTAAATGGTCGTTCATACGCCCCGGAGTACCTATTATAACTTGTGGGTTCAAGCTTTTCATCGTACGGTGCTCATCCATGGCCGGACGGCCGCCATAGCAACTCATGACAGGAATGCCTGTTCCCATAGACTTGAAAACTTGCTCTATTTGCAATGCCAATTCACGAGAAGGAACCAATACCACAGCTTGAAGAACATTCTCTTCTTTTAAAGATTGCACTAAAGGCAACAGATAAGCGACTGTTTTTCCCGAACCCGTCGGAGATAAAAGTACCAGGTCTTTCCCTTTTCTGTATTCCTCAACTGTGGTTTGTTGCATCGCTGTCAAACTATCTATATGCAACTTCCATAAAATTTCTTTTATATTGATATTAGTCATCACTTTACTTTTTATAATCAAACAAAATTTAAATATAAAATCCTTTATATACTATTGTCATAAGAAAAAACAAGGCCAACCTTATCGTTAAAGGCGTGAGTACCTCTGATGTATCATGACATTTACAAAGATAACACTTTTGTTTGTATCTTAAACGATAGCAGAAATAAAATTGAAACAAAATCCCAAGTAACGAATTTACACCGGAAGAACAATAGAACGTTATCCACTACTTATTTTGGATGACCTCTTCCTCGTGCCGCTTGACGCCAAGGGACGTCCGCTTCTACTGAACATCATCAAGGACAGACATGGACGGAAGTCCATCATCATCACTTCGCAAGCCTCGGTATCTAACTGGTATTATACCAACGTGACAAACCAGGGCACAAATTGTTACATCCAAATTCAATGTAACACCGTCTTTACGCTTTAAGATGGAATGGAAGCAAGTGAGGTCATTTTACAAATTCTCTCTACACAGTGGCTCCCCCCCTTTATGCCTATACAGCATATTAGCGCCGGAGGATGTGAAAGGGGAACCTCGCAACGGCCATAAAAAAACCCGTTCCCCCGCCCGGCATGGGCCGTGCGCGGGGGAACGGAATGGAAA